>Ga0209164_1000120_pt1 | contig 251170 bp, 232 predicted proteins | sample MTBNYHSulfiMetaG_FD_187458 | JGI IMG/M metagenome (GOLD analysis project Ga0209164, IMG submission 187458) | Enrichment culture microbial communities from rom New York Harbor, USA that are MTBE-degrading - MTBE-NYH (New York Harbor Sulfidogenic)... | ecosystem: Environmental > Aquatic > Marine...
ACCACATGGTATTTGCAATCCCATCTGACATGCGATAAACTCGCCCAATCATGCATAGGTAATTCCTCCAGTTTGCCCTTCGGGGCTTTCCCGGAGGAATTACCTATATTATTTCTCACCGGATCGGGAGAACCTATCTGGGTCCTCCACCAGAGGTGGAGGGTTTAGATCAAAACTAATGGCACCCAATGGTGCTATCCTCCTTACAGCTGTATCTGCTGGACATAACTGATTCCCCATACAAACTAGGAGGTGGACATGCTGGAGTTTTCAAATCAGGGCGGTATCCTGAGCGGCCCCTGCGGCGTGATTCCGGTCAGGGAGGATGACGAGGTTAATCTATCGGGCCAGGCTTTCTATCGTCACGCCCTTCAATGCGTCCATACGGCCATCGATATGCAGCAGCAGATGAAAGTGCTTCAAAGAAAATGGTTTGCCGAAGGGTTTGACGATCCTCTGCAAATCCGCTGCGGGATCAACACCGGAATGGCAACCTTGGGAGGATACGGCTCGAAAGACCGCCGGGAATATACAGCCATGAGGACACAAGTCAACCTGGCGTCGCGTCTGAAGTGCGCCTGTGAACCGGTTGGGGATTCTCATCAGCCATGCCACCTGGTGGGGGGGGCTCATGCGGAACGTGGTCGCCTGCCAGGAAGCAAGCCATATCATCATGAAAGGTTTTCAGCGGCCGGTACGGACGTATTGGGTTATTTTGAATTAGCGTGCCGAACAAATTGAAATGCCACGGCATCAACATCATGAAAATTTCATGCGCAACATCGACTCGTTAAATCCGTTTGTGATTCACCTTATTCAAAAAATTGGAGGCGCCAGCGGTTACCCAATTGTGCCAACTGGTTGATAGGTACCGTACTCCCATTTCCATGTACTTGTCCACATCACTGTCTGTCACCTGGACTCCAGCCGTTCTTCCTGAAGCAATAATTTGGGCTACGGCTTTGTCGTAGGTTGCTGCAACTTCAGGATGGCGGATCTGACCGAGATAACCCATGCTGTGGGCGAGGTCCCCACGAGCGACTACGAACACATCAATATCGTCAACGGTCAGTATGTCTTTGAGGTTCCTTATGCCGACGATATCTTCTACCATGATCACTATGATAATCTCATCATTTGCTTTCGTAAGGTAGTCTTTAACGCCGTAACCTAGGCGACCGATACCGACTCCCCGATGCCCGATGGGTGCGTATTTTGCTGCTGTCACTGCCTGTATGGCTTCCTCCTTCGTATTCACATGCGGAACAATAATGCCGTGAACGCCAAGATCAAGCGTGCGCCCGATGATCCAATCTTCGTTGGCAGGCACCCGGGCAATGGAGGAAATTCCCCAGAGATCGCAAGCCCGGGACATATCACCGAGCTCTGCCCAAGTGGCCGAACCGTGTTCCATTTCGATCCTGACAGCGTCAAATTCCAAAGGTCCGAGAAAGTCAATCATGTCGGCGGAGTTATTGCCGAACGCGACAACCACGGGCTCACCATCCTGGAGTTTCTGTTTAGCTCTGTTCTCACGCATCCACTTCGTCCTCTTTTATAGGTTAACCTTTATGAACAACAACCTGCGCCGGGTTCAGGGCTCCATATTTGGCTTTATTGCTCGTTATTTCGAAGGCTTCAGGCACCTTCTCGATACCATCCAGCGTATGGGTAATCATGGGCGCAACCTGTACACGTTTGCTAGCCACCAGAGCGATGGTGTGGATCAGGGTCCTGGGGGTTTGGGGTCGGCAAAACTTGTAAACTACATTCTTCTTTCGAAACAACAGCAGGTCCAGCAGAGCCTTCTCACCGATTTGCGCGACTTGGATGACTTTTCCGCAGTCCCGGACCGAACCAACGGCCTGCATTATGGTTTCCGTACCGGCCAGCCCCTGCTTGCGGCTGCCCCCGGCTGTTTCAAAGACCACATCAACCCCAAATCCATCGGTCAGTTCGATGATAGCTTTAACCGGATCGACTTTGCTGCCATCGACGACATGATCTGCTCCCAGCTTCGATGCAAGGTCGAGTGACTCGGTCCGAACGTCGACGCCGATTACCTTTCTTGCTCCGGAGGAGCGCGCCACTTGCATACAACCCAAACCCATTACGCCTTGCCCAAAGACCGCAACCGTATCGCCAACCTCTATGTCAGCGGTCTCCGTTGCAGTGACAGCGGAGGTGAGCGACTGGACACAAGCTCCCTCGCTGTCGGAAATTGTATCCGGCACTTTGGCCAATGCAACGGCGGGTACACATCCGTATTCTGCAAACATCCCCGGCGTGTGAATCCCGATGTGCGGTCCCCTGCGGCATAAGTGACCGGAGCCCGAGCGGCACAACGAGCACTCCCCACAGGGAATCTTGGCCCCCCCCACAACCCGATCCCCCGGTCTCACGTTCTCGACGCCCTGGCCCACCTCAATTACTTCGGCACAGAATTCGTGCCCAAAAAGCTGTACCGGAGCATGCTCCTCAATGGCCTTCTTGATATCGTTACTGAGTCCAGTGGCAAGTCCTTGCGAACGAATTACCTCCGTGATGCTGGGTTGGACGACCCGTGTCTTGAGGATCACCCAATCCGGCTTGACCTTTGGAAAAGGAATCGCGTCCAAACGCATGTCCCCATAATCATATAATCTCCATGCCCTCATTTGCAGCGGATGCATCATGTCTCAATCCTTCTTCTGTATCAGGTTAAAAATACTCAATCGGTGACTTTGTTGAAGACAACCATCCTCTATCTTTACTCTATTGTTTTGCTGCAGCCCTTACCACTTAAGTATACCCGCCGGCAGCATCACATCAAAAACATACACGAAACAGTAATAGACTGTAAGGGTGAATAGCAGGCCGACCGTCACATTGCGCAACCATTTTCCTCTTTCAAGTATTTGCGCCGTCCAAACGATCAAAAGGGTTGTACCTATAATAAAGCCAAGATACTCAAGAATCAGCACGTAAATAATCAACCCCAGTAAAATCAGCGCGCCTGGTTTATATTTTTTGAGCCTCGCCCAGGTCGGTTGGGCAGCTGCGCCATCCGCTGCGGGTGTTGATCTTTTCTTTTCCTCACTCGGTGAAATAAAAATGAAGATGGCACATACGATAATAGCGCTCAAAATCATAATCGGCAAAAATGCAGGACCTATGATTTGCGTGAAGCTTGGCTGGGGTGCCCGATATGCCATATTGATTAAAAAAATTGCTGCAGGAATGGTAAAAATTGCCAGCAAACGATCAAAGTCAATAGAAAACTTTTTCTTCCGGGTTGCAATTACCTCTTCCGCATTTTTTCGGCCGGATATGTAAATATCACCAGGCATCGCAATTTGCACAGTTTCAATCGGTTCCTTTTGTTTCATTTTTTGAAAGTACTTTTTAAGGAACGGATATAACAAGGAAATGACAATTGTGATTTGGAACGCCAAAGATATCGGACGGGTATAGAATATACTCCAATCCCCGTTGGAAAGTATCAGCGCGCGACGCAGTCCCATCTCTATCAGATCTCCCAGGACAACGGCAAGAAGCAGCGGTGCGGCTGGATAATCATGCTTTCGCATAAAATATCCAATGATTCCAAAAATTATCACCAGATAAACATCAAATACCGAAAAGCGGATGCTATAAACCCCGATAGTGCAGAAGGTAAGCACCAGCGAATAGAGTAAAGCTGCGGGCAGGTCCAAAATTTTTATAAAAAGATTGATCAGCGGCAAATTCAATATAACCAATATGAAATTTGCGATGTACATGCTGGCAATAATTGCCCAAACGAAATCAGGATTGTTTACAAAAAGGAGCGGCCCCGGCTGCAAACCATACATTATAAAGGCGCCCAGCAATATGGCGGTAGTAGCACTGCCGGGTATGGCGAGCGTTAAAAGCGGCACCAAAGCGCCGTTATGCGCAGCATTGTTGCACGCTTCCGGTCCGGCGACACCCTCAATAGCTCCTTTCCCGAACATTTCAGGATGCTTTGAACTTTTCTTTTCGATCATATATGAAAAAAAAGAAGCGGTCGTTGCACCGGCGCCGGGAAGTACACCGACCAAGAACCCAAGGCATGTTCCACGGCAGTATGGCAAAAAGGATTGTTTAAAATCTTTCCAGCTAAGCCAAGTCCACCACTTTCCCCCCGCTACCGATAAACGCGCTGGAGCCCCCGTTTCCAAAATTATTTCGGCTTGAGTGAGTACCTCTGAGATGGCAAAAAGTCCGATGGCGACCACGATGAAATCGATTCCCTCCATCAAGTCCATAATGCCGAATGCAAAACGGATTTGGCCGGTTTGTGTATCCATGCCTATCGTTCCGATAAAGAGTCCGATAAGGGTAGCAAAAATCCCTTTGAGAGGAGCTTTGGCAAAAAGCGTACTTACCATTGTCAAAGCGAGTAATAACAACGAAAAATATTCAGCAGGTGTGAATTTTAAACCCAGCTGTGAAATTGGAATCGCCAATAACATGACAAACACAGTGGATACGGTGCCCGCAATGAAAGATCCGATTGCTGAAGTAGCAAGCGCAGCCTTAGCCCTTCCTTGCAGCGCCATCTGATAACCGTCTATACAGGTCACAACCGATGAACTTTCTCCCGGCGTATTAACAAGAATTGAAGTGGTGGAACCACCATAAGCGCCACCATAATAAATCCCGGCCAGCATAATGACTGCGGATATCGGCGTCATGCCGAAGGTGAGTGGAATAAGTATCGAAATTGCAACAGCAGGGCCAATGCCGGGAAGAACTCCGATGATGGTCCCATAAACCACACCGGTAAAGCAAAGCAGCAAATTCATAGGTGTAAACGCTATGCCAAAGCCCATCGAGAGATTAGAAAGTAAATCCATTTTTCATCTCCAGTACAGAATCAATTACATTTAAGGGTGTGTTAGTGCAAAGGTTAACTCGACAAATGACCGCTTATCACACCGGCTTGCATCAGTGATTCGATCTGCTCCGAGGAATACCCCATTTCTTGCATTATCTGTATCGTGTGCTCTCCAAGCTTCGGTGGATTCATTCGGAGAGAGCTTTGCCATGAGCTGCACATCACAGGCAGCCGAGGCACTTCGATAGTGGCACCATTTGGAGCTGTAACTTTTACGAAATGATCTCTGGCGCGCAGATGTGGATCTTTAAAAAGATCATAGGGCGTGTTTACAACCGAATAGGGGACTTTACTTTTTTCCAGGCATTCTACTGAATAATCCAATGGGAGTCCTGCGATCATCTGCTGCACCCGGCCATTGACAAGAGCATGTTGCTTCACGCGGCCCTGGTTTGTTCGAAGTGACAAGTCCTCCCAGAGATCAGTCAGTTGGAATTCCTTGCAAAATCTCTCCCAGTGGGCGTCGCTGGTTACCCCGATAAACAACTGCCTTTGATCTTTTGTTATGAATATTCTGTATATGCCCCAGCCCATATCCTTTCCAATCAACTTTTCCGGAGCGGGTGCCGGAGCACGCCCGAATACGGCAGATTTGGTCATGTGTTGAGAGACAAAGAAGACTACGGTTTCAAAAAGACCTGCACGGATGCTCTGCCCTCGACCGGTTTGATGCCTCTCGTTTATTGCCGCTAGAACTCCAATGACCCCGAACATCGCTGCACCAATATCAGTGACCGAGGCACCTGCTCTGAGCGGTTGGCCTGGAGGGCCTGTCATGTAGGCAAGTCCTCCCATCATCTGCGCAGGCTCGTCCAGCAGGGGACGGTCTTCATAGAGACCGGGCAAAAAGCCCTTTATGGAACAATGAATAATATGCGTATTAGCCTTGGAAATTTCTTCGTAACTAAAGCCCAACCGTTCCAGCGCTCCCGGCGCAAAGTTATCCACAACCACATCGGCATTCTTAAGGAGCTTTAAGAATATTTCCTTTCCCTGTGGATGCTTCAAATCTAGTGCCATACTTCTTTTGTTTCGATTAAATGTTAACAGCACAGCCTGATCCGGTCGGGCTCTCGCCTGATCTCCACCTTTAGGGTGTTCAATTTTGATAACATCTGCTCCCAGATCGGCCAGTATCAATCCGGCGGAAGGCCCGGAAACTATATGCCCAAGTTCGATTACCCGGATATCCGACAGCAAAAAGGCTGAGGTCATTTAAAACTCCTTTCTACAGTAAAATAATTTTTCGCGAACGCACAAACCATTAGTTTTCCACCGTCTGGTGGAGGACCCGGAGAGGTCTTACCGCTCTAGTGAACAAAAGCCATGACCGTCCCAATGTGTGCAGCCAATGGCGTGACGGCAGCGTGAAGGCTATTTCTCCTCTGTATTTCCTATCGGAAACTGAGAGGCCGTCCGAAAACTCCTTTTCCCTTGACCAGAGAAGTCCTGGCTGCGGCGAGCCCCTCGACGAACTCAGTGCCTTAAGTCTACCGAAACGGCTGAACCGGGTCTCTCACCTGGCCTCTCCGCCAAGGGGAGAGGTCAGGTTGTCGGACAGCATCAAGAGCCCGTATTTACTTTTTGGTCATTCCTAATTCCGTAGCGACCTTCTTTATGACCACAAGCTTCTCATCCAGGAATTCATCAAAACCTTCCGCCATAAAAGCGTCGCCCCAGCGGTACTTTTTGACCAGATCCTGCCAGGTAGGCGTCTTTACCATTTTTCTCAGAACCTCAGTCCAATATTTTTTGGCGTAGTCAGGGAAACCCGGAGGGCCGATGACATATCGGAAGTTCTCCCAAACCAGATCAACCCCCGCTTCCTTGACGGTAGGATAGTCCTTAAAGAGTCCACCTATTCTCTCAGGAGAACTGACGGCAAGAGGGCGAAGCATCTTGGACTCGATGAGCGGCATGATGTCGTCGACTGTGGTTACCATAGCCTTGGCCGTACCTTCCAGAACAACCGTGCTGGCCAGGGTTCCTCCGTCAAAAGCTGCATAATTGATCTTAGTAATGTCAATCCCTGCTTTCGAAAACAGCGCCCCATAGAAGAAGCGGTCGTCAAACTTTCCTCCGCTCAACGGCGTGCCTCCCGGATCAGATTTGAGATCCCTGATGAGTTCACCCAACGTCTTATAAGGCGAATCATACTTAACGAAGACGCCGTAATAGGCCGAGATGAGTTTGGCGATCGGGGTGATGTCTTTGTGTGAATATGGCAACACCCCAGTCACATAGTTCATGGTTGAGCCGACGGAACTGACAGAGATCATGTAAGGATCATTTTTATGTCGGGTGACAATGTTAAGGATTGCCTGTGAGGATCCGGTCATGTTTATAACCGGAATAGCCACATTCTCAGGGGCAAGTCCTTCCTTGATGAGAGTGTTGTTAATGGATCGGATTGTGAGATCAAGACCACTTCCAGGCTTGGACTGAGCGATGAATGTCACCGCCTTATCGGGATAATCTTTCGGGCCAGCGGCTGACACCACGCTTAAAAATCCGATAACAGATCCCAGCAACAGAGTTACCACTACAAGAAATGAAAAAAACATTTGGTGTCTCGGTCTAATCATCGTTTCCCTCCTTTTGTTGATTTGATGTTAAACATTTTATGCTTATCTGCCAGTTTGTCTCAGAAGGCATCCCCTTCTGAATCATTCAAATCTCCTATCCGATTTTCTTTTGTTGCTCCGGTGCTTTTTGCAGCACCCATGGTTTACCCGATTTGACGATAGCGCTATCTAGAGGATGGGGGACGACTTCCTGAACCATCTCGGACACTTTCAAAAGGACATCCAGATCTACGCCCGTCTCGATACCCATCTCCGTCATCATATTAACGACATCCTCGGTAGCGATGTTTCCGGATGCTTTTGGAGAATAGGGGCATCCGCCCAGTCCACCGATGGCAGCGTCAAATTCAGTTACGCCTGCCTGCAAACCCGCCAGAATGTTAGAAAGTGCCAGACCACGATTGTTGTGAAAATGCATATGAAAGTGAATGCCGGGGTACTTGTCCAGCAAATGGGAAGTTACATCGTATACCAGGCGCGGGTTTGCCACCCCAACCGTGTCGGAAATGCCAACACTATGAATACCCATGGCGACATATCGATTGATAATTTTCTCCAGATTTTTGATCGGTATTTTCCCTTCGAAGGGACAGCCAAGTGAGCAGCCCATTCCACCGATCACTGATATCCCTGCTGCCAGAATCATGGGGACAAGATTTTCGTAATCTTTCAAAGCCTCATCCACCGATCTGTTGGCATTAGACCTGTTGAATGAATCGGTGACGGCCATCATGAGGTTGATCTCATCCGGTCTCAGCGAAATTGCCCGCTGGACACCCTTCAGGTTTGGTGCAAGGATCCGGTAAGCGACTCCAGGCACCCGATCGATTTTTGTCATCACTTCCTCGGCATCCACCAATTGAGGAATTGCTTTGGGATGAACAGTAGAAGTGACTTGGATTTTTTTTAAGCCGCTCCTTGCCAACGCGTTTACTATATCGATTTTCTTTTGCGTGGGTATGAATTGCCTTTCGTTTTGAAAACCATCTCTCGGTCCCACTTCAAGGATAGTCACCTTCTTGGGTAGATTCATAATAGGCCTCTTTCTTTAATCTGACATGGTTATGAGTATGCTTACAATTAATCGGGGAGTGATTATGGAAGAAATCAAGGTGCAAAACAAAATCAAGCTCCTTTTAAATAAAAAGCTGCTCAAGCTGTTTGGCTGCCAGATCAAATAAATCAGAAGTTTCAGTTGGATAAGATTATCGATCTGCCGCCGTCCGGAAAAAAAGTCCGTGACATAACCCTGTATTCATGTATACAAGTCGTTATTCGAGTTATTTTTATTTGTCAAGGAATTATTTTCAATTTACGATCCGTTACAAATATATTTTTCTGTGGCATACTAGAAGGCTGGTGCTGCCAGGGTAACATCCCTGAAAAGGAATCGAGGGCATCTCGTGTATAGTAGGCCACCTGTGGATACCCTAAAAAGGAATGCTACATAGGCGGACGCCTGATCGGATCCGCCGGCTGGCGATTCCAGGTAAGAATTCCGGTGAAAAATTTGAAAGAAATGGATGCTAACGAGCGAATCCAAGACGTCTTCCGTATAGCGGAATTTGGCCGGTGAATCCGAGTTTCATCATTGACATCCTGAATGATTAAAATTAGGTATTAATGTACTCATGCATTTTCATGTTGATTACAGATTAATGGTTGATTAATTGAGAGGGTATTTATTTCTAAAGTCGCAACCAGGTCAAGCTACTTTCAGAAAAGCAGGAGAATTCATCAGCTCCACCGGCAGATCCATAACGCTTTTTTTAAACACTTGAGGTCAGGTTGATATGCCAAAATTCGAAAAATTTAATTTCCGGAGAGAAACGTACGTTGATAAACTTGTTGAGATAATCGAATATCGCATTTCGTCGGGTCAGCTCAACAGTGGCGAAAAAATTAGCGAAATCGCTCTTGCAAAGGAATTTAACATCAGTCGGAGTCCTGCACGAGAGGCCCTGTTCCGTTTAGAGGAAATGGGTTTGGTGATAAAGAAACATTCCGGAAGGGAAGTTAAACGGTTTACGATAGACGAGTTCCGTGAAAACTACGAGTTAAGAATTATCGTTGAAGGTTTTTGTTGCGCACAGGGTGCCCTTAATGCGACAAAACAACAAATATCCAGAATTAAAGATGTTTTGGGTAGAATAAAATCTCTATTAGATACCGATAAGGAGAAGGAACGTTTAATATTAAACAGCAAGTTTCATGAAGCTTTGGTACTCTGTTCTCAGAACAACTTGTTAGTAGAAATATATCAGCGGCAGGTGAAACAATTTGGCTGGCTAAAATACTTCCCGTCGTTAAGCGACCCCCGGACGGGACCTGGTTACTTTGAACACATCGATATATTTGATGCGTTTGTCAAGAAAGATTCAGAGAAGGTTCGATCGCTTACAGAAAAACATCGAAGAACAGTCATGGAAATTATGCTGGAAAACATCAGAAAAAGAGCAGAGAAAGGCATGAAATATGAAGGCTGATAAGTAGTTGTTCGGTAAGGATACCCTTTGGGGAAGGGACTGTGTCGAAAATTTATGGCTGTGTGCAGAACTCATGTAAACCGCAGCATATGGAAGCCTATTTGTTGCGGTAAAAATCAAGATTAAGATACACAAAAATAAGACATGTTGTCAATCGCAGTTTTAGCCCATTCCTGATTATCCCTATTATTTCTTGGAATTTAAGGTAATTATCCGCATGGCTCCCCGGTACTTGGGGCCTGTCAGAGGATCAACTTCATCGATCTTTTGAATCGGCCGCGCACGATGCCTGCAAAATTCTTTCGGACTCAGCTCCGGTTCCATAATATAGGATCTCTGATCTTCTGCCAGCGCTTTCTTGCGACGGCCGCGACTTGCGTTTCTAATCTGAGGGGAAACGGCAAACTCCCCGTTTTCATGAAAACGGTCGTCGGAAAGCAGAACATGCAGTTGGGGATTAAATCGTAGAAAATCGCCGAAGCTCTAAATGGCGATAACAGCACCGGAAACGGTTTTCTTGCTCCTGACGGAATCATGAAAATAGAGCTTCACCTCGGCAAGCTGGGTCCGTTTGAGATTGGCGTTTAAAATCAGTTCTTAGCCAAGATCACAATATACTCGTTCCGCATGGTATTGGCGATTCCCGATATTTGCCTTGCCAGGGTCCGGATATGGGAAAAGCCGAGGGGTTGAGCAAGATCGATTATGATTTTATGGAGTCCTGTCACTTCTCCCTTCGGTATATCCATCGCCTTGCTCAATTGATTATCGTTGGTTCCGATGATGATGGTGCAAAAGCGTCCAGGTTTCAGTACTCGCGTGCACTCGGCCAGGATCTTGTTAATATCTTCGATGTAAAGCGCATATTTTTCCTTAAGGGTTTTCCCGCGCAATCCCACCATATTTTCTCTTAAACTCTCAATGAATGCTGGGAGTTATGGCATTGATGCAGCGGAGGCTTTGGACTGTCGTACCCTTTGATACCAGGTGTATACACTGGCATACTCCATGAATGTACAATGCTCTGATAGCCGGCTAAACTCGAATGTTGGTCTGCTCAGTTGCCGTGTGAACAGTGATCTCCTCTTGTTGTTGGAGACAATACTGAATCTTGCACCGAGTTGCGGGGTCCCTGTTTTCAAAAAAAGGGGGTATTTTTAGCCGCGATCAGGCCGACTCTACAAGCTCCCCCGGCCCCTTTCTCAGTTTTTGCGATATGAACACCCCGATCATCAGCGCGATCCCGATCACACTATACGCTGTCTCCGGATAGATCAATAGCATCCCGCCGGCAAAAAGCATGAGCCGCTCATACAGGGTCGTCTGCTTCAGCATATAGTTTTCAACCCCGCAGGCCAGCGCCGTCATCCCCAGAAAAGATGTAATGATCGTCCAGACCACATCCATGGGCGGACCTTTCAGGAGAATCCCGGCACCTTTGGTATGTAAAACAAACATGAAGGGAACGATAAAGGCCGGCAGGGTGTATTTCCAGGCATAGATGGTGGTTTTATAAGGATTCCCGCCGGTAAGCGCGGCCGCCGCAAAACAGGAAAGGGCAGTGGGTGGAGAGACTTCCGATAGGACGGCATAGTAAAAAACAAACATGTGAGCGGCATAATCCGGAACCCCGAGCATGATCAGGGCTGGGGCGGCAATGACGGCGGAAATGATATAGGAAGCGGTTACCGGCACCGCCAGGCCGATGACCCATACGATCAGGGCCGTATAGATGGCGGTCATCAGAAGACTGCCGCCGGCATAGGCGATGATAATGGAGCTGAATTTTAAACCCAGGCCGGTAAGGGTTACGATCCCCACAATAATCCCGGCGGCGGCGCAGGTGCAGGCAACGCTCAAGACGCCGGTTGAACCGCCCCGCAGGGCCTTGATCAGCTTTTTAGGGGTAAGGGCCGTATCCTTGCGGATGAAGCTGACCGCAAAAGCAATCACCGTGGCCCAGAAAACCGCCAGGATGGGGGTATAGCCGATGACCATGATGGCGACTATGGCAATCAGGGATATGAAGTGGAATCCATAAAGATAGGTAAGCTGCCACAGGCTGTAGGTTTTGTCAAAGGCGATCTCCCGAACCCCGAATTTTTTCGTGTCCAGCTCCACCATCAGAAAAATCGAAAAGTAATAGAGGCAGGTGGGAATGACGGCCATGATGATGACGTCCAGGTAGGTCATTTTCAGAAACTCGGCTATCAGAAAGGCGGCTGCGCCCAGAACCGGCGGCGACAGAATCGCCCCGATGCCGCCGGCCGACAGGAGCCCGCCGGCGGCATCCTTGCTGTATCCCGCCTTTGCCAGCATGGGATAGGCCACTGACCCCAGCGTAACCGTCGTGGCAACCCCGCTCCCGGACGGACCGCCCAGCAGGAAAGATGCCAGGGTGACCGTGCGGCCGGCCCCGCTGGGTTTTCCGCCCATGGCGGCAAATGAAAAATCGATAAAGAACTTGCCGGCGCCTGAAAATTCCAGAAAGGCCCCGTAGATGGTGAACAGGATGATGAAGGTGGACGACACATCGATGGGAACACCGAAGATCCCCTCCAGGGTCATGTACATGTGCCCCACGATCCGGTCGACGTCGTATCCCCGGTGAGTCCAGGGTGACGGCAGATCCGGTCCGATGAAGGCATAGATGATAAAGACTATCACCACGGCCGGCATGACCCATCCGCTTGTCCGCCGGGTAGCTTCCAGGACCAGGAGGATCAGGGTAACCCCGAAAAATTTGTCCCAGAAATTGGGAATCACGGCACGGTAGATAAAGTCCTCGAAATCCGCGAACATGTAAACGATGACGGCCACCCCCAGGAGGGACAGGACCACGTCAAACCATTTGATCCGGTCTGCATAGCGTTTGAATGAAGGAAAGACCAGGAAGGTCAGAAAAAGTACGAACATCACGTGGATGCCCCGCAAAATCTGGGTCATGATAATTCCGGCCGCGGCATAGAGGTGGATCAGGGACATGGCCACCGCCACCACCGTGATGAACAGGTCCGTTTTGCCGGACAGCCGGCGGGAGGGACCTTCTTCCTCTTCGATGAATTTTTCAGCCTTCTTCAGGGCTTCTTCGGAAATAGCCGCATCCTGCGTTGCGTTCATGATTTCAGCTGTCATTGATCGCTCCATGATTCACTTTTCGGGGTTGTCAGCGGCGCATCTAAAAGCTTCGCCAGAAAATACGTTCCCCAGGAAACCGCCGTCAGACGCAGTTGAATCCGGTCGCCCTTTTCGGCCAATTCGGCCAGATGCATTTTTTTTTCCTTAAAAATAAATTCCTGGTCCTGCTCCATTGCCCTTTTGATGACCAGGGGTTCTTTAAATTGCAGCTCCAGCGGGTGAAACCCTTGAACGCTGTCAAAACCATAATATTCCATCACCCGCGGGTTTTCAGTCCGGACGCCCCTGAGGATGAGGGCTGCCGTTCCCACCTCGAACTCCTCGACCACTTCGGCGTCATAGATCGAGTGAACATAAACCATGCTGAACCGTTCGGACGGGCTGACCCTGATCAGCGAGACGCGTTTTTGATCCAGATTGACAAGTTCAAGGACGGTCGCCCTCCCGAATAAAAGCAAAGCCCCACCTGTCATTATCAGTAAGCCGATGAATGTCAGGAGGGGCCGGAGCTTAGTACATGTCGGCATAAATGCGATTACGTTTTAAAATCCCTCCCGGCCTCCCGTTGCAAAAGGGAGGGGTAAAAGTTCCCCCCTTATTAAAGGGGGCAAGGGGGATTTCTAGAAATTGTGTATTTAAACCCAGTTCGCGATAATACGTCACCGAATGTTCGCCCCAGAGCACTTAGGCTTCACCTACTTAATGTTAATTCCTTTTTCTTTAAAGTATTTGACGGCGCCGGGGTGAAAGGAAACGGGGGATCCGTCCGCCTGGCTTTCGTATACCAATTCCGCGGCAATTTTGTGGACTGCAATCAGGTCCGGTTTTTTCTCGAAGAGGGTCTTGACAATGTCATAAGCGACTTTTTCATCCATGTCCGCATTGCAGATCAGGAGGTTCCAGACCACCGCGATTTCGATTTTCTGATCCTGTCCGGGATAGCTGTTGGGAGGAATGCTCCCCTTGACATACAAGGGGCCGTATTTCTCTCTCATTTTGGCGACGCCATCCCCATGGTTGATAAGTTTTAATTTTACGCCGGGTGTCGCACCCAGGTCGGTAATCGAAGCCGTCGGAATCCCGCCGTCCCAGAAATATGCGTCGATCTTGCCGTCCTTGATGGCGCCGGCAGATTCGGCTGCGCCCAAGCGGTCCCGGGTCATGTCTTTGTCCGGGTCCAGGCCATAAGCCTCCAGGACCCGCAGCCCCTTGACCTCGGTGCCGCTTCCGGGTGAACCGGTCGAAACTCTTTTGCCCTTCAAGTCCGACATCTTTTCAATGCCTTTTCCTTCCAGGGTCACGACATGCATGGTGTTCGGATACAGGACCGCCAGGGTCGTAATGGGAAGCTTCCCTTTAAATTTGCCTTTGCCGGTATAGGCATCCCAGCCCACATCCGCCATAATCAGGGCCATATCCGCTTTTTTGGCGCCGACCAGCAGGCAGTTGTCGACAGAGGCCGACGTTACCTCCGCGGTAGCATCGGCATAGGGGATGTATTTGGACAGGACGTTGGCCATACCGCCCCCCAGGGGATAATAGACGCCGCCGGTCCCCCCGGTGGCAATGGAGAGACGCACGTTTTTTTGCTGGGCCCAAGCAGTGGACAGCCCCAGAACTAATGCACCGATTACGATAAACACGAACAAACGCCTCATAGCCGCACCTCCTGAGTTAAATGTTACGCCTGCAAATTGAAAGGACTGGATGAAACTGACTGAAATGAAAACCGGGTGATCGTCATCATGCTGTTCCGGTTGGAAGGTCAACAGCGGGTGCAGGATAGTTTCGGGCTTCGGAACATCATATGACATTCGCCATAATATATGATAGCTGGGATACCTATCAGAGGATTCCGGCCCTGTCAACAGGATTAAATCTTTTCGAGTGAATACGAGCGGCTTCCGATGCCGAGCGTCTCAGCATAGTCCAACTGATGGGCCCAGTCCACCTGGGGATAGATCCCCCTGAACTTGTCCTCCCCGGCTGCACGGTTGGTGGTAAGGCTTGATTCCGGCAGGGCCGCTTCCCCGTTCACCAGATCGACGCCGGCCTGATCGATGGCCACCGGGTCTCGGGATGCCAGAATGCCGATATCTCTGACAACCGGCGCGTCGTTGTATGGATAGCAGTCACAGGCCGGCGATACATCCGTAATAAAATTCACAAACAGGGCTTTATTTTCTTTGCCCTTCAGAACACCCTCGGCATATTCCATCATATTTTCCAGAAAAACCGGAATGGCCTGGTTCCATTGAATCTGGATGGCGCTGCTGGGGCAGATCAGGATGCATTCGCCGCAGCCGATGCACTTTTCCGCATCGATCAGGGCCTTTTCTTCAAACAGCGACAGCGCCTCCCGGGAACAATGCTGGACGCATTCGCCGCAGCCGATGCACTTTTTCTTTACGACTTTCGGGCTGAGAGTGGAATGCTGGGCCAGCTTCCCCCGGCGCGACGCACACCCCATTCCCAGATTTTTCAAGGTCCCGCCGAAACCGGAAAGCTCATGACCTTTGAAATGGGCCACGGAAATCAGGGCGTCCGCCTGAACAATTTCAGAAGCGATGTAAACCGTTTGAAACCGTTTGCGGTTGATGGATACGGCGGTCTCGCTCCTCCCCCTTAACCCGTCGGCAATGACCAGGGGCGCATCCACGACCGCATGGGCGAACCCGTTTGCGGTTGCAGTGGTTAAATGCGAAGGGGCATCGCTGCGGGTGCCAGCATAGAGCGTATTGGCGTCGGTTAAAAACGGAACGGCGTCAAGGGCTTTGATGATCCCAACAATTTTTCGTAAGAATACCGGCCGGATGAAAGCGGTATTGCCCAGTTCGCCGAAGTGTAATTTGATTGCCGCAAGATCCCGTTTGGCGACGATTTGGGACAGACCGGCCGTTTCAATCAGCCGGCTTAGCTTGGCAAGGAGATTTTCCTTAAAGGTTGCCTTTAAATCGATCATGTAAACGATGGGTTGCATGGGCGCTCCTGAAAAATATATTGAATTGTGACATAGTTGTTTGATGAAAAGGTTATCAGTTCTTTAGACTGAAGGCTGAAGACTGTTAGTCTGAAGGGATTTTTCCTCCTTCAGACTCCTCCCCAAGAACCATTTCCTGGCACTTGGCTTCCGATCACCGACCCCCGACACCTGTTCCCCGATAATTACTTTCTGCCCGCTCCAATGTCAAGATGTTTGCACCGCGAACAATTACATGAAACTGATCATTTTTCTTGACAGGCCGGCAACAATTGAAGTTACATATAAACAGTTACCTTGAATCCTTTCCGTCAAGATTATGAAAGGAGTAATATCATGGCTTTCGGATACACCGGCAAAATACTGCATGTTGATTTAACAAACAGAAAAGTCGAGGTGGAAGTAAAGGATGATATCTTTTACCGGACCTATCTGGGTGGCCGCAGCATCGGGTATCATTATCTGCTCAAAGGTGTTTCGCCCGGGATAGATCCGTTTTCGCCCGAAAACATGCTGACCTTCGCCACCGGCGTCATGACCGGATCACCCATCGCAGCCTCCTGCCGTTTCAGTGTTATCGGAAAATCGCCTTTGACGGGCACGGCCGGGGAATCCGAAGCCGCCGGTTTTTTCGGTCCGGAATTGAAAACGGCCGGGTTTGACGCAGTTGTCTTTAGCGGAAAAACTGAAGCGCCGGTCTATCTATGGTTGAGGGACGGCCAAGCCGAGATCAAGGATGCGACGCACCTGGCCGCATTGGGCGCCCGGGAAGCCGAGAACGCCATTCGCAAAGAAAACGGCAGTCAGAAAATCCGGGTGGCCCAGACCGGCCTGGCCGGCATGAACCGGGTGCGGTTTGCCAACATCACCAATAACCTCGGCCACTTCAACGGCCGCAACGGCTTCGGCGCCCTGATGGGGTCCAAAAATCTACGTGCGGTCGCGGCCCTGGGATCGCAAAAGATACCCTTTTTCGACCCGGAGTTTCTGCGCCGGACCGCCGGCGATTACGCCAAAACCTTCAAGGACAACCCCCTTGGGAAAGCGCTTTACCATTACGGCACAACCGCCTTCTGCGAACTCCTGTCGGCCGGCGGCGGCCTGCCGGTAAACAACTTCCGCCAAAGCAAGCTCGATGACCCCGCTCCGGTAAGCGGCGACACTTACAATGAAGTGCTTCTAAAAAAAAGAAAGGGGTGCTATGCCTGCCCGATTCATTGCAAACGCGGCATCGCCCTGGATGATCCCAAATACGGTGTGGATTCGCGCTATGGCGGGCCGGAATATGAAACCATGGCGGCCCTGGGGACCAATCTGAATATACTGGACCTGAAAGCCATCGCCAAGGGAAATGAAATCTGCAACCGCTACTGTATGGATACCATCTCCATGGGAATGACCATCGCCTTTGCCTGCGAGTGCTATGAAAAGAACATCATCACCGCCGCGGATACGGATGGGATCGAGCTTCGCTTCGGCGATGCCGATTTAATGCTGCGGCTGCTGGAGATGACTGCCCGGCGAGAAGGATTCGGGGACCTGCTGGCGGAGGGAATGAATCGACTGGCGCTCAAATGGGGCGTCGGCGACGCGGATTTCAACCTGTCGGTCAAAGGGCAGGAACTCCCCATGCACGACCCCCGCGTCAAGGTGGGCGTCGGGTTTGGCTATGCCGTCAGCACCTACGGCGCCGATCATATGTATGCCGCCCACGATCCTTTTTTCAGCAATGCCGATTCGGCGCCTTTCAAATCCACACTGCCGCTGGGTATTTACCGGCCGATGCACCCCACCCAAATCACGGCCGACAAGGTCCGCAGCTACGCACGGCTGGACAGTCTGTGGAAGATGATGGACGCCCTGGGGCTTTGCGTGTTCGGTTTTGCCCCCCGCGGTCCCATGCTGCTGGAAACACTGGTGCAGTGCATCCGGGCTGTTACCGGCTGGAATGTCAGCCTGTACGAGCTGATGCAGGCGGGTGAACGCGGCAACCTGCTGGCCCGGGCTTTTAACTTCCGGGAAGGGTTTTCCGTCAAGGACGACCGCTTGCCGCAGCGCCTGTTTGACCCCAAACCCGACGGCCCGGAGGCCGGCCGGCAGATTTTTAACGCTGAAGACTTTAATGCGGCCGTTAAGCTTTTCCATGACATCAGCGGCTGTGATCCGGAAACCGGCAGACCCCGCCGGGGCAAATTGATGGAAATGGATCTGGAATGGGTCGATGAACTATTGAGGGATTTGGGCTAAAAATTGAGAAACTTTGTTACATCGGAATTCCATTGGTATTCGGAGTATGCTTGGAACTTGAAATTAAACTAAAACTTTTGAACCGGATTTATCGGTTATACGACGACATCATAGCCCCCTACGACCTGGCCTGCCGCAAATTCTGTTCGGACTGCTGCACCCGCAATGTGACCCTGACGACCCTGGAGGGGTATCGCATCATCGGCAACCTTTTATCCCGCGATCAGATGGACTTTCTGGGAAAAGTCAGATTCGACCGGTCTCTGCCGCGCTTTGAGCCTCGCATCACCACCAATGAGATTGCCAGGCAGTGCGCTGCCGGAAGCGATATTCCCCCTGAGGAAATGAATTCCGGCTCAGGCGTCTGCCCGCTGCTGGAAGAAAACCTGTGCCGCATCTATGCGGACCGGCCGTTCGGGTGCCGCTGCCTGGTTTCAAGTAACAAATGCGCCGAGACCGGCTTTGCTGAAATGGACGACTTTCTGATGAGCGTAAACACCGTGTTCCTGCAATACATTGAACACATCGACAGCAGGGGCCGCTCCGGGAATCTAATTGATGTGCTGCTCTGGCTGGAACCGGAAAAGAATCGCCAGGCCTATGAACGGGGAGACCTGACGGAGAGCGAACTGGTTACCAACCAACCGATCCCGTTTCTGTTTATCCCGCCGGAACACCGGGTTCGAATGAAGCCGATCCTGGACGATCTAAAGTCGATTTCATAGATGATACGATTTTTTATCTGTTCCTGAAAGAAAGGCCTGCCCTTTGAATTCGTGAGAAATTCATCACGAATCCTCCTGAATTTTTAGGAGCCTGGCGGCATTTTGTCCCAGAATAAGCCGGGTTTCATCCGGCGACAGCCCGGCCGCCTCCATTTCTTTGAAGTATCGGGAAGGGTTGATGAGCGGATAATCGCTGCCGAAGAGGATCTTCTCAGGTCCCATGATTTGAACGGCGATGCTGTAAACCCTGGAATCATACAGATAGGGGGATGCGGCCGTATCAAAATAAACATTTCGCAGGCTTTCCTTGATTTCCTTTTTCACCAGATGGAAGAAAAACAAGCCTCCGCCCCAGTGCGCCAGAACAATTTTATTTTCGGGAAACTTCCGTATCATCCCGTAGAGCTGCGGAAACGTCATGGGAATCTTGCCTGGATACTGGTGCCCGATGGGTTTATTGGTATGAATCAAAACCGGCACATCGGCCTTCCGGCAGATCTCCATAATGGGCTCCAGATGCCGGACGGCCTCCTCGTCAAACCCGGAATGATAATAGGCCAGTTCGCCGATCCCTGAAAAATTCCTCTTCAGGCAGCGCTGTGCCTCGTCAGCCGCTTTTTCACTGAAAGGATCCAGGCAGCAATAGCCGATCAGGCGTTTTGGAAATTTTCCCACCGCTTCGGCGATATAGTCATTATGCTCGCTCAAGGTCTTGGGGTTCTTCCAGGGAAAGCCGAATACCACCGCCTGATCGACGCCCTGTTCATCCATCGCTGTGATCAGCTCCTGCGCCCCGGTCAATCTTGCCTTGGGCAAACTGTAAAGAAGGGAAAACTCGGCCTCGTTGGGGAAATATTTTTCTCTGCTCCTGCGGATTTTACCGGGAAAAATATGGGTATGAAAATCGATGATCATTTTGCCGCTCCGCCTGATGATATTCACTTTTTGCCAAGATACCCTTCACATGAATTCCTGGCAACAAAAAAAATGCTGCTGAAAGAGCGTTAGCCGCCTTGACGCATTTAAACACGAACCTTATTAAATTTCAAAATCCCCCCCATCCCCCCTTTTTCAAAGGGGGGATGGGGGGGATTTTGGCTAACCTCCTGTAATTTCGAGATGTTTTATGAAATGCGCGGTTGACAATCCGACCGACTTCTGTTAATTGACTGAAAGTCCTGAACAACGCAAGCACATACAAAATACGGAAAGAATCACCATGGACTTCTTAAACAATATCAAGCGGCAATTACGGTCCGTCATCGAGTGGCGCGATCCGCGGCCCGACATACTCTTTTACCAGTGGAGCGACAACGGCGATGAAATCAAAAACGCCTCCAAGCTGATTGTCAATCCCGGCCAGGGATGTATTTTCGTGTACGAAGGTAAAATTCGCTCGGTCTTGGACAAACCCTGCCTGCTGGAACTTAAAACCGCAAACATCCCTTTCTGGACTACCACTAAAAAATTCATGCAATCCTTTGAAAGCGAACACAAGGTAGGCATCTATTATTTCCGCACCAGCAAGGTGCTCAACCAGAAATGGGGGACCCTCGCAGCGATTAAATACGAAGACCCTAAATTCGGATTTCCGGTGACATTAAAGGCTTTCGGCAATTACAGCTACCGCATCATTGATCCGCACGGCTTTTTCGTCAATGTAGTGGGCGGCCACAATAATTTTACCACCAACGATTTTCGCAGCGTCATGAGCGAACGCCTGGTGCAGTCCATAACCGATCACATCGCCGAACGCCGGCTGCCTTATACGGAGATAGACGCCCAGCGTGAAGAAATCGTCCAGGGCATGGCTGGAAAATTAAGCGAAGATTTTGCCAAGCTTGGTTTTGAGGTCACGGACTTCCGCATCGAGGGGACCAACTTTGACGATGACACTGTCCGGCGCATCGGCCGGATTGCCGATCTGACGGCCGAGGCCCAGGCCGTCAAAGCGGTAGGGATCGATTACGCCGAACTCCAGCGACTGGACGCTTTGAAGGAGGCGGCCAAAAACGAGGGCGGCGGCGCCGGTATGGGGGTGGGCCTTGGCGCCGGTTTGGGGATGGGACAGGCCATGGCTCAATCCATGACCCAGGCGACGAAACCCGCGTCTGCGCCGGATTCCGGCGGCGATCCGTCGGCAAAACTGGCGCAGCTCAAAAAAATGCACGAGCAGGGCCTGATCACTGACGAGGAGTACGCCGCCAAGAAAAAACAGATACTGGATGCATTTTAAAAATTATCGTACTTAATGCCATGGCCAACTGTTGCAATTGCTCAGCCCCGCTTCCTGCCGACACCAGTCGCTGCCGATATTGCGGCACCCGCAATGATATGGATTTTGTCGCCACCGGTCGCTTTGCGGTGGCCCGGGAAGCCTCCCGGCGACTGTGCCCGCATTGTCAGATCCTCCTGCAGAGCATTCGCCTGACGCCGGACGGCGCCTTTGTCATTGAACGCTGTGAAACCTGCTACGGCCTCTTTTTCGATCCGGGTGAAATCCAGGCCTTTCTCCGGAAAGCAGTTGAGCCGGCCTTTGAAATCAACTTTAAAAAGATCGTCAACATCAACCGTGAACGCGCCGCCAAAGACCGGCAGGTCCGCTACATCAAATGCCCGGAATGCGCCAAATTCATGAACCGGGTCAATTTCGGCTACCGCAGCGGCGTGGTCATGGATCAGTGCCGGCAGCACGGCGTCTGGCTGGACAACGGTGAACTCATTCACCTGATGGAATGGGAAAAAGCCGGTGGCCGGCTGATGGACGAACGGATAAAAACCGAGCGTTTCAAAGTTGAACAGCGTAAGGCCAGAGCAGCGGCCGCCAAGGCCTCCGGTTCCGGATTCATCACCGTTGACAGCCGGGGGGATGATGCCCCGCACGACATTGCCCAAACCGCCTTTGCGCTTGTGTCCAGGTTATTTAAATGAGGAAAATTTGTCCGGCTGCTTTAGGCTTAACCCCTTAAACCTTGAACCATTGAACCCTGAACCGTTTTTATGTTTATCATTGCCGGCATATCGCCCAAAGAAACCGTTATTGACGCCAATCCCCGCATCTGTCCGTCCTGCGGTCTGGCGCAGGCTTATCTCAAAAGATCCGACAGCTATTTCAGTCTTTTTTTTATACCCCTGTTTCGAGTCAGGAAAGGGGAACCGTTTATTATGTGTGACCGCTGCAAAACCGTCGGACCGGGGCAGGCCGCCCCGTTTCGCACTTGGAAAGATCCGGGCCCGAACCGCTGCAAAAGCTGCGGGAAAATGATGGATAAGGGGTTTTTATTCTGCCCTTACTGCGGCAGACAGGTATAAAGTCAAGCATGGAATGCGGAGGGAAGACCCGATAGACTCTCATCTGCCGGAAACGGAACGCCATGTGGTCCTGGTCACTCCTGAAGTCCACTGGAACACCGGCAATGTCGGACGGACCTGTCTGGGCGCCGGTGCGTTTCTGCACCTGATAAAGCCTCTGGGGTTTTCGCTGGACAGCCGTGAGGTCAAACGGGCCGGACTGGATTACTGGCCAAAAGTAAAGCTCTCGGTCTGGGACAATTTTGATGATTTTTTGGAAAAGATCTCTCCCAATAAAGAGGAAATGGCTTTATTTACTAAAAACGGAACCCGGCTCTTCTGGTCGCTGCCTGCATCAAAACGTTTGTTTCTGGTGTTCGGTCCGGAATCCAAAGGGTTGTCCCGCAAAATACTTTCGCGCTATCCCGATTCAGCCTATCGCATTCCCGTCTCCCCTGAGATCCGGTCTTTGAATCTGTCAACGGCAGTGGGGATAGCGCTTTATGAAAGTTTAAGGTTTTATTCCGCTGTTTTTAACAAGGAAAGCGGTTTTAAATGAAAAACACCAGAGACTTCTTCTAAAGCTGATGTCAGAACGTGTGGATCAAATTAAATCGTCTGTTGAAGGTTGCCCGGCATCCCAAACCCCTGCATGGAGCCTCAAGGGATCTTTACGAACCCTTACCGGCATCGGCCGGATTCACATTGTCGTCATTGCTGCCATGGGAACCTTTACTTTCGGCTGGTTGTTCACCGGGCGCTACCCCTGGTTCCTGACGGGCGTCTGTGCCCTGGACTGGTTTATCGTTAACCTCATGAACCGCGTGGTGGATCTCGCCGAAGATAGTCTCAACGACATCCGTCATACGGCCAGCGTTTATCATCACCGCAGGTATCTGCTGGCTTTAAGCATGACGCTGTTGATCGGTTCGCTGGCGGCGGTGCATATGATCCATCCGGCGATCACCCCCTTGAGAATCGGCGCCCACCTGCTGGGTATTTTCTACAACTGGCCGCTCTTGCCGGGAAAGCGCCGCCTGAAAGAGGTTTACTTCTGGAAAAACACCGCCTCGGGCGCCGGTTTCCTGATTACGGTTTTCGGCTATCCGCTGGCGACCGCCTTCCGGCAAAATGAAATTCATCAATTTCCGGCGGGAATCACCTGGACGACGGTTTTCCTGACGATGATATTTTTTTTCCTTTTTATACAGAGCTACGAAATACTCTATGATCTTCGGGATATTAAGGGAGATGCCGCCAGAGGAATCCGAACCTACCCGGTCGTCCATGGCGAACGCACGGCCGTGCATATGATCGACGGCCTGATAGCGGCATCCGCTCTTGTTTTAGCGTTGGGTTATGTGCGGGGAGTTATCCCCTGGCGGATTGCCATCATGATGGCCGCACCCGTCCTTCAGGTTGCCGTCTATAAATATGCCCTGAACCGGCAGGAGCTGAAAAGAGGCTGTATCCGCCTGACCTGGATGGGGGCGGCCCTTTTCTTTGTTTACCACATCTGGATTCTGGCGGACCTGCCGGGAGCTTATTTTTAATGTTATTCCTGCTGGAATCGGCCGGAATCCTTATCGGCATTTTTTTTATCATACTCTATGCAAGGGAAACGCCCCGAACGGCCCAATTCCTCTCTCGAGCCGCCATTGTTTCAGCATCGGCCTGGATGGCCGAAGAAAGCTGCATCCGCTTGTACCGCTTTTACGCGTATCATCCGGACTGGCACCTTTTTGCAGGCGAGGTCCCCCTTTTGGTTATTACGATCTGGCCGGTCATTATTTTTTCAGCCATGGAGCTGGTGTCCGGTTTCGATCACGATTTACGACGGCTGTCGATTCCGGCAGGGGCCGGCATTGTTGCGGCCGACGCACTCTTTATCGAACCGCTGTCGGCGGCGGCCGGGCTCTGGCAGTGGCGTTTTCCCGGCATATTCGACGTACCGCCCATCGGAATCCTGGGCTGGTTTTTTTTCGCCTTACTGACCATGTTTCTGCTGAAAAATGACCGGCTGCAGAAAAACCGCCCTGTTTTTGACTTGCTGCTCCTCGTTTTGCCTGTCGCCGGAACCCATGTGCTGTTGCTGCTTGCCTGGTGGGGGGGACTGCGCTGGATCAATTTGCCGCTGCCGTCGGCGGCGGTGACGGCAGCGGTCTGGTGCATTACTTTTTTAATGGTCGGCATCATTTATAAAAAACAATCCGGCTTGAGGATAAAAAAAAGAACCCTTCTTATGCGAATTCCAGCCGCCCTTTTCTTCTTTGCCCTGCTGGTTTTTATAGCGCCGGCGCCCCTCTCCCTGGGAATTTATGCGCTTGCCTTTGTACCCCCCTATATAGTGATTATGATTCAGCAATATAAGAGCGTTTCAGACAAAATACCTTAAAAAAAGGAGTTCCATGCAAAATTCGTCTTCACCGTTTTTGAATAAAAGCATGCCGGAATCCCGGCAGTTGCTGGATGTTGCCCTGGGCCGTGAAGCCGCCGACCTGGCCATCGTCAATGCAAGGCTGCTGAATGTCTACACCGGCGAAGTTCTGGAAAACTACGCGGTCTGTACCATGGGAAGATGGATCGCCTACGTCGGCGCCAGCCCCGACGGCATTATCGCCGATACGACCCGGGTCATCGACGCCCGCGGCCGCTTTTTAATTCCCGGCCTTATCGACGGCCATGCGCATATTGCCTGGATATACGCCCCGGCTGAATTTTTAAAACATGTCATTCCGGGAGGAACCACCACCATCATTACGGAAACCATGGAAATGTTTCCCATCGCCGGCCATGACGGCGTTATTGATTTCCTGAATTCCTGCAAAAACCAGCCGGTCAAAATTTTCGCCACGGCGCCGGCCATGATATCCATCAGCAATCAAACCCGCGGCATTTCAGCGGACGATCTGCGTCGGCTTCTGGAAAGAGATGATATCCTGGGGCTGGGAGAGTCCTACTGGCAGGCCGTCCTGCAGGATCCGGGCAGTATCCTTCCCGTTTTTCAGCAGGTGCTGCGCGCGGGTAAAACCCTTGAGGGGCATTCCGCCGGCGCCGCCGCCAACAAGCTGATGGCCTATGTTGCCGCAGGCGTTTCCTCCTGCCACGAACCGATAACAGCCGGCGAGGTTCTGGAACGGCTGCGTCTGGGGCTGACCGTCATGATCCGGGAAGGGAGCATCCGCAGGGACCTGGAATCAATTTCCGACATAACCAAAAGCGGCGTCAGCTTCCGGCGCCTGGCACTGGTAACCGACGGCATTGACCCGCAAGATCTCCTCGAAAAAGGATACATGGAGTTTGTCGTTCAAAAAGCGATAGACTGCGGTTTTGACCCGGTTGCCGCCATCCGCATGGCCACCTTAAATGTGGCCGAACATTTTTCAATAGACAATCTTGTCGGCGGCATTGCCCCGGGCCGATTCGCCGATATGCTTATCCTGCCCGATCTCAGGACCATTAAACCCTGTTATGTCATCAGCAGCGGCAAACTCGTCGCCCAAGACGGCCGCCTGCTGGTTTCTCCCTGGGCCCACCGGTTCAGCCCAAAGAGTCGCAAGAGCGTCTCACTCCCCGGGAAGCTGAAGCCGGCGGATTTTTCCGTTGCGGCCATACCCGGCCGGACCGAAGCCGACGTCCGGCTAATCGAGCTGATCACCGATCTGGTAACCCGGGAAGCCAAAGCAACCCTCGCTGCTGTATCCGGCGAAATTCAGGCGGATCTTGGCAGAGATATTCTCAAGGTGGCCGCTATCGACCGGGCCCAGGTACCCGGTAAAATGTTTAACGGCTTCATCCGGGGGTTTCACCTCAAAGCCGGCGCAGTCGCATCCAGCGGGGCCTGGGATACATCGGACATTGTGGTCGTCGGCACAAATGCTGCCGACATGGCAGCGGCCGTTAACCGGGTCAAGGCCCTGCAGGGCGGCGCGGTTGTCTGCAGTCGTGGGGCCATCCTGGCGGAACTGCCGCTGCCGGTAATGGGGATTATTTCCGAACTGCCCATGCAAGATCTGGCCGCAAAAATCGACAACTTGAATGCGGCTATCATTCAGTTGGGCGCTTCCTCAAAAAACCCCCTCTTGACGCTGATTACACTGACCGGTGCCGCCATTCCCTATTTCAGGATCTGCGAGGAAGGCCTGGTGAACCTGAAAGACGGCCGGACCCTCGGTTTATTCCTGGATTAATTTACACCGGCATTTCTATAAAATTCAAATTCAATGTTTGCATCAATTCTGATCTATTTTGATAACCACAAGTGTAACGTCGTCTTCTACTTTACAGTCTTCCTGAAATTCCTTCAGCGACTTAAAAATACTCTCAGTTATTTCTTTTGCACTGCCAGAGATATTATTTCTTACAATGTCATAAACTCTTTTATTTCCGAACATCTCTCCCTTTGAATTATGTGATTCCCACACTCCATCTGTACCGAGAATAATGGCTTGACCATTTTCGACTCCTAATTTTTCATTTTTCTTATAATTGTATCTTCCATCTAACCCAAGCGCAATACCAAAGCCTGCGTATATTGGAATGGGACTATCAGATAGGGTGTACAATTGATTTGGAATAGAAAAGGCAGAGCTGGACAACTCTGCCTTTCTATATACAGAAATTCTATTTTAATCTAAATTAACGCGAGTTTTGAGTTGTAGCTCCTTTTCCGGTGGAACCGGTTGAGCCTTGTCCCTTACTTCCATGATTTTTACCACCCGATGCAAATGATGACCCAAAACTAAACATGAGAATAACCAGAACAATAATCAACTTTTTCATACTCAATACCCCCTTTGCAAAGTTAAGGCCTTGATAAACGGATTCTTCCATTTGTTTCTGCACATCTATTAGACGCATCAGACAGCAAAATGTTACAAAGTTTTTTTAATATGTCATATTAATCCATTCAATTCAATAATTTTATTATCATCACTTCCAATTATAATATTTCCAAAATTGATTATTTTTCATAGTGTAAAATATTGAGAGTGCACTCCTTGCCAGGAACGGCACTATTGCGATTTGCCTTAATAATGCCGAATTATATTCGATAATCCCCAAAATTTCAAGGACCGCACTATTGTCGAAGCAGAGCCGGATACTTTTATATGCTTCTTGAAAATCATACGCTTGGCTTCGCTCTCCTGCGCTTGATGTATGTTCTAAGAATGATGATCAAGAGTGCGACGCTGATGAAAAAGAAGTCATCCCCCTTCCCAACAGTAAAATCGGGCATGAAATAATAGGTGCTGGCTCCCAAAAAGAGACTTATACGAAGTGAACGGCCATAACCAATAAAAGTAAAAACCCTTATAAAGGTCATATATAGGAAAGAAAAAAAGACAAACAATAACAGGTCTGCAAGATAACGGTACTTTCCGGGAATCAACGCCGATAAGCTCTTGAGTATTTTATCATAAAAAGTCGTTTCCTGTTTGAAACGGATTTTTACAACCTCATCTATCGTCATTTTTTTATCAATGTGGGTTCCACTAGGGATCATAAAATCTAATGTTATGGGTGATTCCTTTTTATGGAGAAAATCATTGGTAGATCGGAATGGGAGATTGAGAAAATGCTTGGTCATAAAATAGCCGCTAATACAGAAAACAGCCAATAGGAGGAGGAGCAAAATTTGAAAAATCAGCTTGACCATTTTAAGACCATTTGATCCAAATTTTTCCAGTATATTTTTATTAAAACTTTTTTAAAAAACTTTAGGATGAGTCTGCATTATCTTGATCATATCAAAATTTCAACTATCGTTTAGATATGTGATAGACACTAAATTCCGTGCACTCCTTTCCGGCAATAGTGCGAATAAGCTGGAATACTGTCGTTTTATAGCCGGAGTGCTCAACAACGACACGTATAATCGGCTGGCAATTCCGCTACGCTTCATTACCAGCCAGAGTCCATGCGTTTGTTTGAAGGTCATCTCTGTATGAGCTTTTCTCCCAGACGCTTTGCCTTTGCCGTCAAGGATGAGGGAATCTCCTTTGACTTCTTGGTTCCCGGTTTCGTTATCGTACCTACTATTTTGTAACCCCCGTAGTGAAGAACCTCTCTGACCGCGCGGATAGCTCCCCTGCTCTCAGGGAGAATGAAGTTGAATGGCCACGGTGTCGTGCATGCCGTCACGACCACAACACGCTTCCCTTTCTGCCTTGGAACTGGCATGCCCTTAGGGCTTTCTCCCATAAAAACTGGAACATTGCGGTCAAAAAGAAGTTTCAGCGGTGCGCACATGTTCCCCCAGTGTGTCGGCGTACCGATAATCAAGGCATCAGCAACCTGAATTTTTCTGCCCACTATGTGAGCATCATCTTCAGGCAAGATGCATGTTTCTTTCTCTCGGCAGATCATGCAGGCTGTGCAATATTTTACGTTGAGTTTACATACATCAATCCACTCGACTTGATGCTCGGCTGATAGTGGTTCCATTACAGACTTGAGGAGTGAAGCGACCGTTCCGCTTTTCCGAGGGCTTCCGTTGAGCACCAATATTTTCATCTTCTATTCTTCCTTAAATAAAATTTACCCCAAGTAGTGTAATATGTTTTCATCATTTAACAGATCAGTAATTGCTAAAGTTATTGCATAGCCAACTGGTCTATCGACACCTATACCAGCGTTGTGCACGATGGAAATATCTGTGCTATACCCATCACCTGTTTCCACATGTAGTGTCAGTTTGCACCACGTGCCGGAACCCCCAGCACGGGTTGCAACATGAGCATTCGATATAGAAAGACTTAAAACTTTTAAACCGTCTTCGGATATTACGCCTCCTCGTTTTTCCAATTCACTCTTTAATAGTTTTATAGCTATATCTGTCCATTCATATAAATTACCTTCAGCTTTAGAAAAACCAAGGGTAAATACTTGTATATTAGTTTTCGATGGGTGGATATTTACAATGTTAATTTTCTTATTTAACTTAAAATCCTGAACCTTATTAGGGTCTACTACAATAGAAGCAGGTTTTATCATCATCGGAGGCATGCAACTAATCAAAAAAAATAGTAGAAGAATTGATTTAAATAGATTTTTTATGGCTTTTAGATACATTTAAAATCTCCTTAAGATTTTTGCGTAAATGGTGGACCCGCATGCCGGATGGTGTGGGTGCAGGGGAGAAAATCCCCGGCTATCCGATTATGAATAATCCCATTATAATTTGATATTTTCTGATGCACTTTTCACACAATCAATTAATGCAATACCAGGCTTATTATCTTCATAGCAAGTCAATATTGACTTAGAAATATTGAGGCTTCGTTCGCTATGCGTTACTTTCCTCTTATAATACTCAAATAAATACATCTCATCTTCACACTCATATTTTATATAAGAAAAGTAAATCGGCCCATTTGGAGAAAGGTCATAAGCGCTCAAAATTTCGCTTTCTTTAATGTTTTGTCGAAGACTCAGGCCATTGTCAACTTTCGATACTTCGCTAAGGCGAAGCTTGTACATGCTTGTATCCTTTACCATTTTCCCGGTTGTTTTCACTAAACGGCCACTTACTCTTTCATATGATTCGACGAAACCAGTATCTGCTGATTTTTTCCAGCGTTTATATTTCTGCGCATATAGGCTTATTGCTTCCGTATAAAATTTAATTGCCTGCTTGTACAACAGAACGGCTTTTTTTTCATTTGACGCTGCATAATAGTCAGCTGCAATATGTGCCAGTTCAGCCAGTTCAGCATTGAAATGGAGCAAAAAAGGATCTGATTCAAGCTCCAGTGCGTCTTCTTCCAATAGGGTGATTACATAATCTATGCGCCCTCTTTGGAGAGCCCTATAAGCTGTCATAGTGCCATTTTTATATCTTCTATTGGGGTCAGCTCCATATTTAAGTAACAATTTAGTAATATCTGAATGGCCTAATTCAGCGGAAAAAGAAAGAGCGTCAAACTCATTCAAATCACTCGACTGCCATAAACCTTTTTCTGTAAGTTGATTTGGATCAGCACCGGATTCTAACAACAGCTTTGATATTTGAAGATTTCCAATTAATGAAGACAACATAAGGGCGCTGCCTTTAAAGGCATAGTAGCCATGGGGCGCATTCGGTATAATTATTTCTCGACTAGATGTTAATGCATGACAATATCGAGAAAGATTCACATCAGCGCCGGCCTCAAGAAGTGCCTTTACTGCTTCGAAGTTTCCTTGAAGTACTGCTAAATCCAATGGGGATGCAGCATAAACTTTAAAGGTTTTCCTTGGGCAGGGGGAAACTTCATCAACAAAAGCCCCAGAGTCAATCAGGGTTTTAATTTGTTTAACATCATTATCCCATGCCGCTTGATTTAACGGGCTTGGTTTAAAACCAGCACACCCTGATAAAAACATAAGAAGGATTAACATCGAAATTGAAGTTATTTTATGGGGGATATTTGCAGTTTTTAGATTTTTTGAAATAAATTCATAGACTTTAAAAAAAATCATCTTTTGATCCTTTTTTGTATGGCAAAATAAATATTTCATTTTGATTCTTTAATCTAAATCGAGAAGTGCCATAATACTTACCAGCAACGACAGTATTGCATTTTACCAGAAAATGTTAAGAATGATTCCGCCAATCCTCAGTTCTTAGAATAAAACCACCGAACTCAGCTTTGCCTCAATAGGATTAGGGTCCAGTCATTTGTGCCCTCACACTATGAACTCCACGAAAAGACCAGGAAGCGCGATTCCTTCCAGTTCCGTTCGCCAAGTTTCACCGGCCTGGACAGAAATCGCAGTTGTGATGGTACCCGTGGAGACTATCTCGTCAGCCTGCAGAGGCATATATTGTGTCTGCTTAGATAGTACGTCAATTAAATGCATTATGGCAGACAACGGACTGCCAAGAACATTTGCCCCTCTTCCTACTTCGCAAATCTTGCCATCACAAGATAAGGCGATCGAAAACCCCTCAAGTGCTGATATCAGATCTGGACCCAATTTATCTACTTTTTGTGGTTCACCCATTAAAAGCGTTCCATGCAGGGCAGAATCTGCGATTGTATCTGCGGCTTGAAACTTCCATCCAGGAAAGTGCGATTGTACAATCTCGAAGGCGTGCGCGATCCAGTCAACGCACTCAAGTATTTCAGAAAGATCCCCAGTGGCCGGAGGCGATGTATGAAAGTGAAAGACGATCTCAGGTTCGATCATTGGCTCAGCAAATTTCATTAGGCTGCATTTTTCGCGGCTGGCCGATAAAGAAACGACGGTGGTATTATAAATGTAACCCCATATTGGTTCACGAACTCCAAATCGTGACCACATATTTGGATTGGTGAATCCGATCTTGCGTCCAACGGGTATCGCACCCTCGTCAAGCCTTACTTGGTGAATTATGTGAGCTACCTCATAAGCAGTGGGAAAGTCGAAGTTGTTAAATTGTGATGTGATCGGCCTAATCTGTCTGACCTCATCCTGTGAGGTCTTTATCTGATGAGCTATGGCATTCAAGCTAAGAGCAGCAGGCACCATATCCTACCCCTATTGGCCTAATTTTTTTGCGTAAGACGGCCATTCAATTTTTAGAAATATTGAAGTTAAAAATCAGATCAGAATTCTCTTTGAGCACTGACCATTTCAAGGAAAAGCGACCATTTTATGCAGCTCTACATCCCACAATTTTAATCGAATACAAGAAAGGCTTTTAATTAACGTCAGTGGTTTTTTTCTTTGCAACGTCGGAACGGCATTATAACATTTCATCAAACTGTAATTGGGAATTCTGGGGCTCAGATGGTGGACATGGTGATAACCAATGTTACTGGAAAACCACCGCAGCACAGCAGGCAACTTGTAAAACGAACTGCCTTCCATGGCGGCCCGCAGAGGCTCCCACTCGCTTTTGCGTGCCCAATACCCCCCGGGGAACTGATGTTGCACATAAAACAGCCAAATCCCCGCTGCTCCCGCAAAACACAACACTGGAAGCTGAATCAGGAGGTACGTTCGCCATCCAATAAAGCGGCTGGCAATCAAAGCCACAATGAAGATGAACAGGTTGGTGAATAGAACGCTCATTCGTTCTTTTCGCTTCACCTTTCGCGTTGGAAGCCGGTTTCTGAGCAAAAACATGAACAGTGCACCCAATCCGATCATTACCACAGGGTTACGGTAAAGCCTGTACTGCAAACGTTTTTTCTTCGATACATTCTCATATTCTGTCAGCGTCATGGTCCAGATATCGCCGAATCCCCGCGCATCGAGGTTCGCATAAGTCGTGTGGTGTCGAAGGTGGGCGAAACGCCAGTCATCAAAAGGAGTGAACACCAACACTCCGAGGAGGTGGCCAAAAAATGTATTGAAGACCTTTCGCTTGAAGAACGAACCATGCACACAGTCGTGAAAAAAAATGAATAACCGGACCATAAAAGCAGCCGAAGGCAAGGCGAAAATCAGAGTCAACGAGTATGAGTAACCGAGTTGAATCGACCGGATCATTAAATACCATAGGCCGCAGTAGGGGACTATCGTGTTTATCAACTGCCAGGCAGCTTTCCGATTATCGGAGTTTCTAAAAGTTGCCAGCACTGGGTACCAATCAGGCCAAATGCGTCCAGTACTCTTTACATTTGCGTCGCTTTTGGCACTGCCTGATTTATGCACAACCATTTTCAAACCTCCGCCTATCTGTTCCTCCCTTCAAGGCAGGCTTCATTTTGTGGGTTCATTTCCTCGTTCGAAGTGGCAACGAAAAGTAGACATCGCTGGTTGTCAATCATTTCGTACGGCCACCGAAAAGGTGTCTATCTGCAAGTATGGCGTTTCTTTTATTGAATTATTAAAAGAGTGACGAAATCTGTAATATTTCAAGTTAACAAAGCATAGAAGATACTGAAATATTGACTCATTTAAGCATACCCAAGATAGTCTTGACAAATCAAGGTGATTTAAAATTGAACTATCATTGCCAAAGTGCGTGGTTCATCGTACTTGGAGAATGAGAACGATAATCCATACGGATTAAATACAGCTATTATGCCATAAACGTCAACGGCAAAATCAGACAGGAAGGGAATTTTAAACTATTGTGGTTTTGATGTCGAAACGTAACCTTCAATTTGGTAAAATTGAGGATGGCTGCCTTCGACTGTGATCTTGGACAACCGTTTTGATATTAAAGATTTGGGATCAAATCAGGCCGCCCAGTCTTGGAATCTCAATCCGGAAATTCTACCGAATTCCTTGACGTTGTGAGTGACGACCGTCAGGTCATTCGCCATTGCGATGGATGCAATCTGCAAGTCTCTCTCGCTGATGGGAATACCCCGGCTTTCCAGATAAACCCGGATGGTTCCATATTTATCTGCAGCGGGTATATCAAATGAAAAGCTTTGAAGTTGAGAACAGATGCTTTCTATTTTGTGGAGGCGTTCTTTTCTTTTTGTATTCGACTTGCGAATGCCATATAAAATTTCAGCAAGAGTTATCGTTGAAAGGGTGAGTTCTGAAGGTTTATGCCTTTTGAGCGTGTTGATTATCTGTTGATCACCGCGCATCCAGTAGCCGACAATATTCGTGTCAAGCAAAAACATAAATTCTTTAATCCAGATTCATATCGGTTACGGGCAGTGGCGGCGGAATTTCAAAATCAGGATCCGGAGCAAATTTTGCCCAAAACCCTCGCGGCCATTCGGTCTTTTCCAAAGGCTCCAAAATTATTTGCTCTCCCTTTTTAGATATTTTTACTTCAGTTCCCTTCAATCGGAATTCTTTCGGCAAACGAACCGCCTGGGAACGGCCATTTTTAAATATTTTTGCTGTTGATTCCATTGTAATCACCATTATTACATCATTGACTGGTTGGTATAGACTGATATATATCAAAGCGTAGCTGTTGTCAAGACTTAACCTTGAAAATGGGTCCATAATTGGACAATCCTTAAATAATGCTTATTGACACGTAATCGGCATCGGATCATTTTCCCGGTACCGATTCATGCTTTTTTAAATGAATTCATTGAAAAAGTTTTTTTTGCGGCTGCAACGCCCTGCATTACCATCTTAAAAGGAGGATAAAATGAAAAAATATAGTATGTGGTTCATTCTTTTCCTGTCGATCATTGCCATTAGCTGTGCCCCCAAAATAAAACTGTACCCGGACAGCACGGATCCTCTCAGAGAATTCACCATTTCCGGCACGGGCAAAGAAAAAGTGCTGCTGATTCCGATAACGGGCATTCTTTCGGATAAATCCAGGGGGACGATTACCACCAAACCCTCCCTGGTCCAGGAGGTCGTCGCGCAGCTCGAACTGGCGGAAAAAGACAAAGCGGTCAAAGCGGTGGTCCTTAAAATCAATTCGCCCGGCGGCTCGGTTACCGCCAGCGATATTCTCTACCATGAAATCGCAGCCTTTAAAAAACGCAGCGGAGTAAAGGTTGTTGCCGCCATGATGGATGTGGCCGCATCCGGAGGCTATTACATTTCCCTGCCGGCGGACCATATCCTGGCGCATCCCACCACTCTGACCGGATCGGTCGGCGTGCTCATGTTGACGCCCAAGGTCAACGAACTCATGGACAAAATCGGCTTAGGCGTCAGCATTCACAAGTTTGGAAAAAACAAGGACATGGCTTCACCCTTTCGACCGGCTACCGCTGAAGAAAACAAACTTCTCCAGGATATGACCGATGATTTCGGCAAACGATTTATCACGCTGGTGAAAACCCATCGAGAGCCGGCGCCCGCCCAACTGGAGCTGGCGGCTACCGCCCGGGTGTTTACCGCCGACGAAGCAAGGGAAACCGGCCTGATTGACGCTGTAGGATACTTAAGCGATGCGTTTGCAGCGGCGAAAAAACTGGCGGGGATGGAAGAAGATGCCAGGGTGGTTGTCTATCGCCTCACCCAATATGCCAATGACAACATCTATAACACTGCCACCAGTCAAACCGGCGATCTGAACGTGGCCCTGATCAACCTCAATCTGCCGCCGGCTTTGTCTTCTCTGGATCCCGGTTTTTATTATCTGTGGCTACCGGGTTTTGAGACAACTTATTAATGAATTCATGCTCCTGTAGATACTTTTTTGATTTGAAGGAAGGCTGCGTCCGCCCGGGGAAAAGACGATATCAGGCCGTGGAAATACCCTTTCGTTTCATGGATACAATTTTTCGCATACATCAAGAATGGGTAAAACAAAAAAGCGCACCCCGGCGCCAGAATTACGATTTTTCCAAATTTGACATTTACACCCGTATAACCTATTATTTCACAAGGGTTTTCAAGGTATATAGACGCAAATCATCATAAATAAAGGATTTACAGGACATGTCTCCCGTGAAATATTGCCGGAGAATCCGGTCCCGAATCATGAGGCATTGAATCGTACATGGTGATAGTCATTGGCGAAATACTTTTTGATGTCTTCCCGGAATACCGCCGCCTGGGGGGCGCACCATTTAACTTTGCGTATCATCTCAAAAAGCTGGGAATCGACGCCCGGTTTATTTCCCGTGTCGGCCGTGATGACCCGGGTCGGGAGATAATCGACTTTCTCGGCAGGCACGGGTTCGATCTAAATACGATTCAAGTGGATTCCCGTCATGAAACCGGCAAGGTGCTGGTCAGCTTGAAGCGGAACGGCTCCCATGAATTTCATATACAGCAGGATGCAGCCTACGATTTCATTCAATGGGATTCATCCGTAAAAGCGCTGCTGGAAAAACACCCGCCCGAGCTGATTTATTTCGGCACATTGATTCAACGCACGGAAAATGGTTTTGAAACCATCCGGCAACTGCTGTCTCAAAAAAGAGAAGACTGCCGGACACTGTACGACATTAATTTAAGACCGGATTGCTACAATGAAAAAATCATCAGCACCTCTCTGGAACGGGCGGACATCCTCAAACTCAATACCGATGAGCTGTCTTATTTAAAACGGATGCTTGGAAGCAAAACAGGCCCGCGAACGCTTATCAAACGGTTGCTAAGCGATTACGAAATCAAATCCATCGTGCTGACAGCCGGCGCAAACGCAAGCGAGTGGCATACCGTCAAGGAACACCGCCGCATCCGGCCCACCGGCAACATACAGGTTGTCGACACGGTGGGCGCCGGCGATGCATATGCAGCCGTTGTCGCCCTGGGACATCTGCAAAAATGGCCGCTCGAAAAAACCCTGTCGCTGGCCGGTTACTTTGCTTCCTTTATTTGTACCATTGAAGGGGCGCTGCCCGGCAACGACGAGGTCTACAATCGAATTTTAAAAAAGGGAGGCGATCCGGATGAAAGCTGAAGGGCTTTATATCCAGCTTTACAGCATCCACGGTCTGGTGCGTTCAGAGAACATGGAACTGGGCCGGGATGCCGACACCGGCGGGCAGATAAAATACCTAATCGAACTCGGCAACGTTCTCAGCCGCAGGCAAGAAGTCCGGCAGGTGGATCTTTTTACGCGCCTGATATCCGACCGGGCCGTATCCGACGATTATGCAAAAGCGACTGAAACTGTTAATGAAAATTTTCGGATCGTCCGGATACAGTGCGGCGGACGCAAATACATCCGCAAAGAGCTGCTGTGGCCCCACCTGGAAGAATTTGTCGATAAAACCATTAAATTTATCAAGCGGGAGGGGACTCCTCCCCATATCGTGCATGGGCATTATGCCGACGGCGGATATGTGGCCATGCAGCTCGCGCGCATATTCGGTCTCCCTTTTGTTTTTACCGGCCATTCCCTCGGACGAGTCAAAAAACAGAAACTGCTGAACGAGGGGCTCAAGGAAGACGAAATCCAAAAAAAATATCGGATCAATCATCGTATTGAGATGGAGGAAGAGATCCTGAAATATACCGATCTGGTTGTCACCAGTACCAACCAGGAGGTTCAAGATCAATACGGCATATACCGGCATAACGACCTGCCCCGATTTTGCATAATCCCGCCGGGCATCGATGTGGATAAGTTTTATCCCTTTTATCACGATATGCTCCCGGAATCCGGCCGCACGGAATCGGCGCTGTATGCCAAAGCTTCCCTGCTGCAGGAACTCAACCGGTTTTTCCTCTACCCGGACAAACCCCTGATTTTAGCTTTATGCCGGCCCGATAAACGCAAAAATATCGACGGTCTTATTCGCGCCTATGGCGAAAATCAAAATTTACAGGCCATGGCCAATCTGGCGATTTTTGCCGGCATCCGCAAAGATATCCGCCTGATGGAGGAAAATGAACGAGACGTGTTGACCCAGATGCTCCTGTCAATGGACAAATATGATCTGTACGGGAAGATGGCCATCCCCAAGAAGCACGATTTTGAATACGAAGTCCCGGAGCTCTACCGCATTGCCGCTGAAAAGAAAGGTGTTTTTGTCAACCCGGCCCTGACCGAACCCTTCGGCATCACTTTGCTGGAAGCGTCCGCTACCGGGCTGCCGGTTGTCGCCACCCATGACGGCGGACCCAGAGACATCATCCATAACTGTCGCAGCGGAATTCTGGTGGATCCGACCCAAACAACTGAAATTGCCCGGGCCGTTACCGAAATCATCGCCCACAACCATCAGTGGGAAAAATTTTCAAAAAACGGCATTATGAATACCCGCAAACACTATACCTGGAAAAGTCACGCCGGAACGTATATCGCCGAAATCAGACGCCTCCTTGAAAAATCGGCGACCACCGATATGTCCGCAGCGGTGCCGCATGATTCCATCGGCAGCCGCCTGATCCGGTTGAATCATTTCATCGTCTGCGATATCGACAACACCCTGATCGGCGCTGACAATGACGACCTGCCCGAACTGATTCATTTATTAACCGCCGGCCATGCGTTTATGGGATTCGGCATCGCTACCGGACGTACGATCGACTCCGCCGCGGCCGTTTTAAAGGAGCATGGCATCCCTTCTCCGGATGTCATCATATCCTCGGTGGGAAGCGAAATTTATTATGGTCCTGAAATGCATTACAGCCAGGGGTGGGAGACCCATATCTCCAACCGTTGGGACCGCGACAAAATCGTCGATCTTCTGAAGAAATTTGAATTCCTGGAATATCAGCAGGAAGCCGCCCAGCGTAAATTTAAAATCAGCTATGACATGGCACCCGACAAGGATCGGCTGGCAATGATTCACGACCGGCTGCTCAAAAATAAATGCCGCTACACGCTGATTTATTCGCATCAAAAGCATCTGGATATTCTTCCCTACCGGGCATCCAAGGGTAAAGCCATCCGTTATTTGAGTTATAAATGGGAAATTCCGCTGGCCGACTTTCTGGTCTGCGGCGATTCCGGCAACGATGAGGAAATGCTGCGGGGCGGACCCAGGGGAGTCGTGGTGGGAAATTACAGCTCCGAACTGGAAAAGTTGAAGGGACAAAAAAATATCTTTTTTGCCGAAAAGCCTTGTGCCGGCGGCATTCTTGAAGCCCTTGACCATTATCAGTTCGTTCAAACCGCAAAGGCCGATTCAGAAACATGAAACTACGGAATAAAGTCCAGCTCATCACCTACCCGGACAGTCTGGGACATAATCTGCTTGAACTTCATTATGTCCTGCGAAAATATCTGCGCTACGCCCTGGGGGGGGTCCATATTTTACCATTCTATCCCTCTTCGGCCGATCGGGGGTTCTCACCGTTAACTTACGATGAAGTCGACCCGGCGTTCGGCAGCTGGGAGGATGTGGATAAAATCGGCCGGGACTTTGATCTCACCATTGACTTCATGGTGAATCATATTTCACGCCAATCCCTGTTTTTCCAGGATTATATCGAAAAGGGCGCCGCCTCCCCCTATGCCGACATGTTCCTGAGTTTCAGGAAGATCGGACCGGACGGTGAAATCAGTGAGGCCGACCTTGCCAAGGTTTATACCCGCAAGCCGCGTCATCCTTATACAATCATAGAGCGCTCCGACGGCTCCAAGGAAAAAATCTGGAGCACTTTTGATTATGAACAGATCGATTTGGACTTCGACTCTCCCGTCACCCGCGAGGTCATGCGCAAGTTCCTGATACGACTGGCCCGCAGCAGTGCCAAAATAATCCGATTAGACGCTATTGCCTACACCACCTTTAAGGTCGGAACCAACTGCTTCTTTCTGGAGCCGCAAATCTGGAAATTGCTGGACTGGTTAAGTGATCTGACGCGAGCGTTTGATACCGAGGTGCTGCCCGAAGTGCACGAGCATTACAGCTATCAGCTCAAGCTGGCGGAAAAAGGGTACTGGTCCTATGATTTTGCCCTACCCCTGCTGGTCCTCAATGCACTCTATCATCACTCCAATAAGAAACTGATCGAGTGGCTGCGCATCTGCCCGCATAAACAGATGACGACCCTCGATACCCACGACGGCATCGGGATTGTCGATGTCAAGGATTTGCTCGAACCCGAAGAACTCGAGCGCACCATTGAAGGGCTTTACCAGAAAGGTTCCAATGTCAAACAGATATATTCCGGGCCGGAATATCAGAATTTAGACATCTATCAGATCAACTGCACCTATTACTCGGCCCTGGAATCCAACGACGATTCCTATCTGACGGCGCGGACCATCCAGTTTTTTACCCCGGGCATTCCGCAAGTCTACTATGTCGGCTTGCTGGCGGGAGAAAATGATATTGAACTGGTTGAAAAAACGCAATCGGGCCGGAATATCAACCGGCACAACTTTGATCTCGATGAAATCGACACAGCCATGCAAAAACCGGTGGTCAAACGGTTATTAAAGTTGATGGAATTCCGCAACACCTTTCCGGCCTTCAACGGCGAATTTCGGATTCACGACTCGGCCGAAAATAAACTCGTACTTTCCTGGACCCTTGAGGGTTATAAGGCGACGGCTTTTATCGATCTGGTCAATTATCAAACCCGGATACAGTATCATGACGCGTCCGCAGTACACGGTGCTGAATTCATGGTTTGACCGACGGGCCCGGAATCGGCCGGGCCGGGGCTACCGGCCGCGACCCTTTTTCTGCTGCAACTTCCACTGATCGATCCGTTTATTTCTTAACCGCACCGGATCTTCCATGCGTATGGAGGGCTCCCCGTACCCGTCCTTGTTTATTTTGTTAATATCGGCTGCACGCATTTGAACGATTTGCTTAAAGCGGTCTTTTTCGATCTTGACCCCGTTCTCGTCGTAATAGGCCGCAGCCGCCGGCGCCGTTAAGATCAGATGTAATATCACAAGCAAACCGAGGGATTGAAGCAGGGTTTTCATGAGCGTTGCCCTCCCTTTCATTTCAGGCAATTGGACTAAGATATGACCAGGTCTTTGTCGCTAAACCCGCAACCTGTTAAAACCGACCGTACCAGGTTAACAATCTCGTTCGGGTTTAAATAAGTTTCAACGTACATGTCTGTTCCGGGAATGCCGGCCGGAACACGCAGCTCGTACTCGTTTTTATTGAAATAATATTTTTTGCCGACCGAATGCCATTGCAGGCTGTCGATATCCTGATGAAAGTCCGTTTTTAAAACTTCGCAAAATTTAACCAGCAGCTCCTCCCAGGATTTAACCTTGTAATGCTTCCCCTTTAATGTAAAAGCGGCGACGGATTGACTGTCATAAGTCTTCTGGGCTGCTTTTTCAGGCGGCGGCGCAACCTTTTCCCCTTTGAATGCCGCTTTTTCCTCAAGGCGGGGCGGCAGCGGCGCAACACTTTCCGTTCTGAATGCCGCTTTGACTTCAACGGGCGGCGATGTCTCGACTTGCTGCGGTTGCTTGAGCCGTTCATTTAAAAATTTAATGATCGCATCTTTTTCCGGAAGGACGCCGCTTATTTTTTCCGCGGTATCAGCAATCAATTTGATCAGTCCGTCATGAGGTTCAGACAAGAGTTTGGACCAGGCATCCGGGATAGCCTTGCGGGCGGCCTGCTGCAGCTGGTTGTTTATAATTTCCGTCGCTTTTTTCAGTGCCGCCCCATTGGAAACCTCATCCCTTTTCAAAAAACCCGTTACCTCTTCGGCAATTTCATTCGACTTCTGTTTTATAAAATCCAATACGGCAAAACGGTTTTGAAAGGCCTGGCCCTGATTCAGGGAAAGATAAAACCACCAGTTGGCGCCATTGGTTAAAATCGTAAACTCAGCCCCTTTTTTTAAAGCATACGCAAAAACTTTTTCCTGGTACTTATCCAGGGATCCTTTTGTTTTGACGACCTTGATGAATACCTTGGGCGAGTTTTTTATGCTTAAGGCATAATCAGCCTGCTGTGTTTCGCTCACAAGATTGGGATTTACTTCGTCAACATTGAAAATATCCCAACCCAGCAGAAACAACAATCGGAGTACGACCGCCTGTTTGATGGAAGCTTCATCAAATGAACCGATCTGTTTGTTTGATTTAATGCTGTCAATAAATTCAACCAGTTGTTTTTCCATTGCGTAATTCCTTTATTCCCCCGGGGAAATTTCAATTGACGGTTATCGATACCTGTAATGCTTCATCTCAATTGAAGGCAACCCATATATTTTACTTTATTATATAGACATTCTGGCTGATTTGAGAGTCGGGCTTAAGCGCATATCAACTCAATTATACATTTTCTAATATTTTATACCGATTTCACCTATAAATCAAAAAATATTTTAAAGTTGAAAAAAAAGCCTAAACCGTGTACTTCCATTTCAGTATGTTTCAGTGAAGCCATTTCAACCTCAACAGGCGCGTGTAATTATGAACAGCAAAAATTTTAAAGACCAATGTGCGGACCCAACCCAGGAGCTTATCATCAACATTCCCTGCCGGCTGGCTGAGAGAATTGAAGCTTACGCCTCCAAAAATGGAACAACCATAACCACGGTGGTCATCGAATCCCTGGATATTTTCCTGCGAAAACAGAATCAGGCTTAAAGGGAAACAGGGTTTTTGATCGGATTTTTCAGGTAAGAAAAGTTTCCAGCATATAGATCAGGTCGCTTTCACGCGTCGGGTAAGGGCTCATGATGCATTGCCGATGGAGTTCATCTGCGGAAATGCGGTTGACCATCGCCAGACGGATGGTATGAACCAGGCCGCCGGCATTGTCGGAAAGAAAATGGGCGCCTAAAATCCGATTATCCGCTCCAACGAGTACCTTATAGGCAGCATGTTTTAAACCGATGCGCTCATAGGTAGGCCATCCCAGATTTTTTTCAAAGCTTCGGCGGTAGCGGATACCTTCCTGACTTAAAGCCGTTTCGGTTTTACCCACCATGCCGTACTGGGGATAGGTAAAGAGAACCGTGGGTACGGCCCAATAATCTGTCCGGACGCTTTCGGCCAGGCCGCGCTCGGCTAAAATATTTTTTGCAGCTACATGGGCTTCGTAATCGGCCACCCGGGCAAGCTGAACCGTTGCGGCACAATCGCCGATGGCATAAACGGCCGGATTGGAAGTTTTCATTCCCGCATCAACAGCAATTCCTTCCTTGGAGTAATCAACCTTGCCCGTCTCCAGTTCAAGGGCTTCGATGTCCGCAATCCTCCCGGCGCCGTGCACGACCAGATCGGCTTTAAAAGTACGCCCGGACCCGGTCCGGATTATGAAAATCCCTGCCTTCCGTTGAATGGATGTGATCCGGATGCCGGTATGAATACGGATGCCTTCCGCTTCCGAGGCCGCCGTCAGGAGATCGACCATTTCCGGATCAAAGCGACCCAGCGGCCGGTCGGCGACTTCCAGAATATCGATCCGTGACTTCGGCAACCCCAGCCTCGCCGCAAAATGAGCAAATTCAAACGCGATAAATCCGCCGCCGATGAAAACCATCCGCGGCGGCAACTTTTTTAATTCAAGAAAATCCGTGCTGGTGATAAGATGTTCGGCCCCATTAAACGGCAGCGTCATCGGCCGGGCGCCGACGGCCAGAATGATGCGGTCGGCCTTTAAAGGTTTCCCGTTTACAGCCAGCGTATCGGAATCGAGAAATGCGGCGTTCCCCTTGATATAAGCAATGCCGGCTTTCTTTAAACCTTTCACGGTTCCGGCCGGAATCCGGGAAGTAAAATCGCTTTTTTGTTTCTGAATGGTAGACCAGGCCCCTTTAGCGGCGGCGGCAACACCTTTCCGGGTTAAATGCCGTGATTTGGCAACCGTTTCGGTAACCTCATAAAACCATTTCTTGGGCTGGCAGCCGGCCTGGGCGCAGATTCCTCCGGGCCGGTCGCTTTTTTCAACCACGGCCACTTTCAGTCCTTTTTCCTGCAGATCGTAGGCAGCGGTTAGTCCGGCGGTTCCCGAGCCGATGACCACAACATCAAATTCACGCATAATCGCCTCCCTTTTTGCCACGTACACTATTTCGTATAGCGGTTAACACATCAAAAAACAAGAGAATAGCTTTTCGGTACGTCACTCGACCCCCCGACCCCTTGGCCCCCTGAACCCTTCGGTTTTTTCAATAGCTCCCCAAAATTTTCAAAAAATCGGTCCTGCTGATGATTCGGTCTAAAATCGGCTTAAAGGTTTCCGCCGCCGCATCCGCCTCCACGTCCGCATAAAACATATATTCCCACGGCTTGCCGTGAATGGGCCGCGATTCGAGTTTTACCAGGTTGATGGAATTCTCCGCAAACACCTTCAACACTTCAAACAACGATCCCGGCTGATGGTCGGTGGAAAAAATAAGGGATGATTTTCCGTAAGGTCCTTTTTTCAGCGGTTCGGTCCCCACAACCACAAAACGGGTATAGTTGCGAGGGTCGGTTTCAATCCCTTCTTCGATAACCGTCATGTGATAAATTTCGGCGGCTTCTTTGCTGCCGATAGCAGCATCGTTGCGGCTGCCCCCTGCGCTGATCGTCTTAACCGCGCTGGCGGTATCTTTGACCGGCACCAGGTCCCAGTTGCCGTGGATTTCCAGAAACCGGGCGCACTGTTGAAACGCCTGAGTCTGGGACAACACCCGCTTGATGTCTTCCAGCCGGGTGCCGGGATGTGCGATCAGATGATGAATAATGCGCAGGGTTAACTCCCCGATGATTTTTAAATCATATTCCAGCAACAGATCATAATTGGCATGAATGCTTCCGGCCAGTGAATTCTCCAGCGGCACCACCCCGAAATTGGTTTCGCCGGTTTTAACGGCCTCAAAGATCGACCGGAAGGTCGGTTTGGAAACGGCATCAACAGCCGAACCGAAAAACTGATGGCAGGCCCTGTGGCTGTATGTCCCCGGTTCGCCCAGAAAAGCGGCGGTCGGCTTGCTCGTGCCGTTGGCCGGCTGCAGGTGGCTGACAGTCGTTGCCTTTTCCAGATATCCGAAATCGAGCTGCTTGCCCACCACCGGAGCAATCACATAGAGATCGCGCATCAGTTGCCCGAACTGTTTCGGGTAGAGGCTCTGGGCGCCGTCGCAAAGGGCCTTTTCCGGTTCATGATGCACCTCGATAATCAGAGCGTCGGCGCCGGCGGCCACTGCCGCCCGGGCCATGGGGCTGACCTTTTCGCGGATGCCGGTGGCATGGCTCGGATCGATCATGACCGGGAGGTGCGTCAGCGCCTTTAAAACCGGAATGGCGGATAAATCCAAGGTGTTGCGGGTATAGGGTTCAAACGTGCGGATGCCTCTTTCGCACAGAATCACCTGGTCGTTTCCTTCGGAGAGAATATATTCGGCCGACATCAGCCACTCTTCAATCGTGGACGACAGCCCGCGCTTTAAGATGACCGGCTTGTTCATCTGCCCGACGCATTTCAAAAGCTCGAAATTCTGCATGTTGCGCGCCCCGACCTGCATGACGTCCACGTATTTGGCCATCACCTCTGCATAGGCCGGAGAGGTGATTTCGCTGGCCACCCGCAGACCGGTTGCCTCCCGCACTTCTGCCAGAATTTTCAAACCCTCTTCACCCAGCCCCTGAAACGCGTACGGGGAAGATCTGGGTTTAAAGGCGCCGCCGCGATACAGAACCGCCCCATATTTTTTGACTTCAGCGGCGATCGCCAGGGCCTGATCTCTGCTCTCGACCGAGCAAGGGCCGGCCACCACCACAATCCGTTCCCCCCCGATGGTCACATCCCCGACCTTTACCAGGGTGTCTTCGGGGTGCATCTGCCGGCTGACCAGTTTAAAAGCGGTTGCAACGGGAATGACTTTTTCAACACCCGGAAGTTTTTCAAATATGTGGATATCTTTTTTCCCGCGCCCCACGACTCCGATCACATTCTGCCCTGCGCCGGTTATTTCGCGGACGATGCAGCCCTGCTCGAACAGTGTGGATTGAATGGCGCTCTTTTGTTCCTCCGTAATTTCCCTTTTCAAAACAAGAAGCATATGCATTCCTCCTTATAGAAATATAAACATTTTGCCAATTCATTTTACATTCATGTACCCTGTAATCCTTGACCCCTTGAACCCTATCCTTAAGTAAAAAACCCCGAGAGTTTCCTCCCGGGGCTGAAAAAAAACCCCGGGCAGACCGTTGCTGGTCCACCCGGGGAGTTTAGGCTGTAATTTAAAGGCTAAACAACCGGATGGACGCTTCTAAAGCTAAAAAAGAAGCGTCTAAAATTAACTAAAATATGTCCGACCGGATTGTTCGCCATCATATGTTTCCTTTTGCTTGAATCTTCCATAAAGGTCTCGTCCCGTTTTGTCAAGCACAGTTTTACTGATCCCAACGCAATAATCCATGATATCGATAAATATCACTGACGGCATCAGAGGATAAAAACCGTAAAAATTCCGTTCCCCAACGTCCGCCAGCGCCGATGATGCCTGCATGCGTCCGGCTGATAATATTTCCTGAAACCGGTTGCGGATCTGAAGCCGTACCGCCCAGAGGCACAATTTCAAACAGGTCGGGAAAAATCCGGACATACCGCAATGCCAGGTGATAATAAACCATCGCAACATCGACGCGATCATCAGCCAGGTCCTGAGGCGCCTCACGGTGATGGATGCGCTTTCCGAAAAGAACCCGGCCCTCCTTGATTATATCATCCGGAAAGCCCGGGGTGACCGTTTTCCCTGCGGCCATCGCCTTTAATGTGCTGTAGTAAGCCGTAAAACTGGCTTTCTCCGTATCAGGGTTGGACAAAAAAAGCCGGATGTCCGCGCGGTCGAGGTCGGATACTTTGAAAATCTGTTTGGGGTTCCCTTTTTTAACCAGCAGGACATTGCCCCGGTTGCGAACAAAGGGAACATGCCCGGTCATAAACCTGTCCGCGACAAGGGCGTCCAGCACCTCCGGTGGGCTGATAAAGACATGCGGCGATACCCGGATGATCAGATTGCCCATTTGCAGACCCCCGGATTTGAGCATATTCACAATGGGCCCCGGCGGCGTCGTGGCGTAGAATATCCCGGACAGCCCCTGGTTCCGTCTTAAAAAAAGGTCCAGACTGTCCTTAAGCGCCATGTGGTGGTTGCCATCGGAAAATACCGCCAGCTCGGCATTAACAGGGTCCCCGTGAAAGTCCAGACAAATGTTTGACCCCGGGTGAAACCAGCGGAAAAAAGGATTGTTTCCGCCGGCCTGCTCCTCAGGCCATTCAAGACAAACCCTATCTTTTACTGGACTGCCGGTCACCGGTTGCGTCATGCTTTTAATGCCTTTTTAAACGATCCTCTGATTGACTTTATAACGACATAAAACGTAATTACCATTAAAATGATGGCCACAGGACGAGAAAAAAACATATAGGGATTATTTTGGGATGAAATAATGACCTGTTGAAGCGACGTTTCCCAGATGGGAGCAAGAATAAACCCGATTATAAAACAGATGTGGTTGAAATCAAACTTTTTCATGAAGTAAGCAATAAAGGCAAAAAACAACATCAACTTCACATCAAATACGGAATACTCCGCCAAATACGATCCGATGATGCAAGTGAAAATGATTATCGGATAAAGAATAGCTGCCGGCGCCTGCACCACTTTGCAAAACGATTTTAATCCAATGCGCCCGACCCCCAGCAAAAAGATGTTGGCAATGATTAAACTGCCGTATATGGCGTAGATGAATTGCGCGTTCTGTTCGAACATCAAGGGGCCCGGGATCATGCCATGTATGACGAAAGCGCCGATGAGCAGGGCCGCGGCCACATTGCCTGGAATTCCCAGGGTAAACAAAGGAATCAGGCTGGCCCCGACGACCGCACTGTTGGCCGCTTCCGAAGCGGCTATGCCCTCAAGTTTGCCCTTGCCGAACGCTTCAGGATTTTTGGATCGTTTCTTTTCCTGGTCGTAAGCAAAAAACGAGGCCACCGGAGCGCCGAGGCCGGGCAAAGCGCCGACCACCGTTCCGGCTATGGATGCACGCAAGAGCGTTTTGATGCATCCGCGAAACTCGGTCCAGGAAATAAAGCGATCCTCAGGCTTAGAAGAGAATGACAGTGCGCATTCGGCGCTGCCCAGTTTGATATGACGTTCCAACTGGATGATGATCTCTGAAAAAGCCAGCATCCCGATGCCGATGGGAACAAGTGAAATGCCCCTTTCCAATTGATACAGATGAAAGGTCAAACGCGGCAGGGCGGATACCGGTTCCATGCCGACGGTGCCGACCAAGACTCCGAAGGCGGCGGCAATAAGACCCCGTAAAATCGATTGGGTTCCCAGTCCTGCAATGATAGTCATAGCAAGGCAAATCAGGGCAAAGATTTCCGGCGGCCCCATGTATAAAGCCACCGTCGCAAGCGGCGCGGCCACCAGAATCAGCACTACCGTCGAAAAGGCGTCCCCTGAAACCGAAGCATACAGCGCCATCCGCAAAGCCTTTTCGCCTTTGCCTTCTCTCGCAAGGGGGTAGCCGTCCCAGGTGGTGGCCGCAGCTTCGGGCGTACCCGGCGCATTGAGCAATACGCCGGAGATGGAGCCCCCGAAAAAGGCGCCCTTATTAAGACCCACCAGAAAGCCGATGGCCGCCACAGGGGACATGTAGTACGACAGCGGTATGCACAGCGCAATGGCCATCGGCCCGTTGATGCCCGGAATAGCCCCCGCAATCACACCCGCGATTACACCTATCAGCACAAACAGCAAATTCAAGGGATGCAGCGAATCTATGAAACCTGCAATAATGACTTCAAGCATACCTACTCCCATCGGAAATGTTCCGGTTCAAGGCAGGGGGACGCCAAGTCCGTAACGCATGGCCGCATACAAAAAGCCCACCAGGCCGACAGCCACGAGCACGGCGGAAACGGGCTTGCGCTGCCCGCAAAAGTACTGGATCACCAGCATGAACACGAACCCGGCCGGAATAAACCCCGCCCACTTCATGGCGGGCATCAGCAGGACACAGGGGATCATGAAACGGGCAAGATGCCACAGATGGACCTTTTCGGCTTGACTCGCAACCGCTGCCCGGACGTCTTCCGGTTTTTTCCGTTTTACCAATATATACGATAAGAAATTACGGATCAGGGCCAGCACCGAAAGCACCAAAATGATGCCGACGGTCACATTGGGCAGCAGCGCTGCGGAAACACCGTAACCGGGATGCGGGGGCGAGAAGGCCGGTATGATCCACAACAAAAAGGCCGCGCCGCCCAGTGCAATGCCGCCATAAATGAGATTGTCTCTCTGTCTGATCGTCATAACATTCTTCCTTGCGCGGTTATCCGCAAAGCACGCGTTGACTGAACCGCAGCCGTCACGGCGGTCCGGATCGAAGCGTGCGACGGTTTAGACCGGACTTTTATGAAAACGGATGATGGAAATCTCAAAATGGGGATCCCATCATCCGCCTTATCGCACCGCAGCCTCGCTTAATTATTTTTCTTCGCTTCTGCCGCTTCCCGGCCAAAGCGTTCATAGGCCTGCTTCATATAAGTTCTGGCATGATCCCTGCCAAAAGGGACGGCGCCCATTTTAAGATCTTCGGTAATGAACTTTTGAAACTTTTCATCCTTTGCCAGGGTGTCCATGACCTTTTCCAGCCGAGCCATTACGGCATCGGGGATACCCTTGGGTACGGCCAGCACCACAAACATTTCCACCGATTCGTCCCACCCCTGTTCCCGCAGGGTGGCCACATCAGGTATCGGCGTGAGCCGCTGGGGGGTTGAGGCGGCCAGCAAGGTCAGTTTGCCGGCTTTGACGTATTCAAACAAAATGGCGCCCAGATGCCCCAGGTCGGCATGGCCGCCCATAACGGCTGATATGATCGAAGGGCCGCCCGTGCTGGGCATCAGCGCAAGATTGACCCCTTCCTTGGCGGCGATGCGTTTCATGGCATCCCGGTCGTCGGAACCTTGAAACATATAGGTCAATCCCTTCTTTTCCTTTCCGGCCCACTCGAAAGCGTCTTTCAGGGTCTTCCACGGACGACCGGGCGCGCACACAAGCCCGCTTTGATTGAGCCCCAGCATGGAAATAAACTCGAAATCATCAAGCTTGTAGCGCGTCTCAACAAAATGCGGCGAATAGGTATACGCAGCCGTAGCCGATACGCCCAGGGTGTAGCCGTCGGGTTTGGCGGCGCTCAGATCCGAAGCCATTACGCTCCCATGAGAACCGCCCGGGTTGTTGCTCACCAGTACGGGTTGGCCGAGTTGATCTTTCATGGCCTCGGCCAGCTTGCGGGTCAACAAATCAATCTGGGCGCCGGGTTTTACCATGGTCAGCATTTTGATCGGCCGATCCGGGTAGTCGGCCGCAATAGCCGGCGGCGCAACGCCCCCGGCGGCCAGGGCCGCACACAACAGCAGGGTTAGGATGGTGGAACGCATACGCTTACTCCTTTGGGTTGAATTTTTTGTAACCGGGACACACTGAAAACCGTTTGCCTGAACAGTATCATTCGTGTCCGCCTGCATCAAGTTTTTCGAAACTCGATACGTGCTCATCAGCAACCTCCTTTCAAAAATATTGTTAATGTTCCTTATGATGATTGCTCTCCGGTGTATGTCGGCTTCATAATTTTCCGTAATTTTATGTATATTTCCTTTAAACGCCACCCGAATATCGTGCAGCCGATAAAAAGCGATTATTTTTTCAATCCGAAAAGCGTCGTTTTTATCGCCCATCCGATAGATTTGTTTTATTTACTGCGTTTAAAAGGATATCCAGAAATCTGGATTTGGAGGAACAATATTTTCATTGAAAGGAGTCAAACATGTCTAAAGAACAACCTCTGGACATACATGCGATCCCGACCGAGGTCATTGAAACGGATTTGCTGATTGTCGGCGGCGGCAATGCCGGCTGTTTTGCCGCAATTGAAGCCAAGAAACTCAAGTCGGAGCTCAAAGTCGTCATCATGGAAAAAGCGCATATCAGTAGAAGCGGCGCAACCGCGGCCGGCATGGACGCGATTAACACCTATATTCCGCCGGGTAAAACCCCGGAAGACCTGGTGCGCTGGAGTCGTTCACAGGTCGGCGGAGGACCCCTTCGCGAAGATTTGGCCTTGAGCAACGCGCAAACCCTAAACGGCGCCGTAGATGATCTCGCCTCCTGGGGCCTTCCCATCATCCGGGATGAAAACGGCGAGCCCCAGTACCGCGGCGGCTGGGACATTTCCATCCACGGCGAGCAGCTCAAGCCCATCATGGCGGAAAAAGCCATGGAGATGGGCGCAGAAGTATATAACCGTGTGGTTGCCACCAATTTGCTGATGGACGGCGACACGTGCGTCGGCGCCATGGGTTTCGGCGTCCGCGACGGCAAGTTTTATGTCTTTCGCGCCAAAGCCGTCATTGTTTCAACAGGCGGCGCCTGCGGTCTTTATAAATCTTATACCAGCGATGCCACCAACTCCCACCATCAAACCTGGATGTGCCCTTTTAACGTTGGATCCGGTTATGCCATTGGGATTCGAAAAGGCGCCGAGATGACCTCTTTTGAACAACGCTGGGTGGCCACCCGCACCAAAGATCACTGTGGGCCGGTGGATACGATTTCAGTGGGTTATAAATCCAATATCATCAATGCCAAGGGCGAACGGATTCTGGAAAAGCACTATGCGCATTTGGGCGGAGACAAAGCGCCGCGGTATATTCGCGCCAATGCACCCATGGAGGAGTGGCTGGAAGGCAGAGGGCCCACATTTGCGGATACCACGCATTTATCCCCGGAGGAAGCCAAAGAGCTGAAAACGGATTACCTGAATGAACGTCCGTCCTTTGTTCTCTTTCTGGCCAGCCGGGGGCAGGACATCACCAAAGACCCGATTGAGATCTATGGCAGTGATCCGTATGTCGTGGGCGGCCATACCGGCAGCGGCTACTGGGTGGAAGTCAACCGGATGACTACCCTTCCCGGCCTTTTTGGCGCCGGTGAATCAGCCGGCGGCAATCCCAACAAGTTTGTGGGGGGCTGCGCAGCCGAAGGGAAACTGGCTGCACGCGGCGCCGTTGAATATCTGGGGTCCGTTTCTCTGCCCGATCTGGATTTGCAACAGGTGGAACAGGAAAAGGAGCGCGTCTTCGCACCTCTTTTGCGGGGGGCTGAATTTGACGGCGTATCCCCGCTTGAGATGGAAGAACGCATGCAGCGGCTGATGGATGAATATGCCGGAGGGACCTCCCAATTCTACCGAACCAATGAAGAACGCCTGGATTACGCCCTTAAACACCTGAAGATGCTTCAGGATCAGGTAAAGCTCCTTTATGCCAAAGACCTTCATGACCTGATGAGCGCCCACGAGGCGATCGACCGGCTGGATGTGGCCGAAGTCCTGACGCATCATCTGAAGTTTCGCAGAGAAACCCGCTGGAAAGGCTGGCAGACCCGATCGGATTACCCGGATATGGATCCGAAATTCGATTGCTTCGTTGAAAGCAAACGCAATAAAGAAACCGGTGAAATCGAAACGTTCACCCGACCCTATGAGCAAATCGTTCCCGGGGATCGGTACCAACCATAATTTTAAGGAGGAAATCATCATGCCGCCAAGAGTTGACAAGGAAAAATGTGATGGCTGTAAAGCTGAAGAAGAAACACTCTGTGAACAGGTCTGTCCGGGAGATCTCATGACCCTCGGTGAAAACAAGAAGGCTTATTGCCGGCAGCCGCGTGATTGCTGGGACTGCATGTCCTGCACCAAAATCTGCCCGGTGGGCGCCATTGAAACCCGAATGCCTTACCAGTTGGGTTACCATGGCGCCAAACTTATTCCGATGATGGGAACCGATAATATTACCTGGACATGTGTGGATATTCACGGAAACGTTGAACGGTTTCGCTACAAAAACAGAGTAGAACCGGAATAATGGATAAAATCATACCCAAAATTGGAATAATTATCTGGAATCAGGGAGGGCGGCTTTCCCAGGCAATAAACCTTGACGCTTTAGTCAAGAAATTTACAAAGGCTAAAAACGTGGCCTGTTGTGAAATTGTTGAAGAGCTGTGGACGACCGCCTTCTTTGATTCGCTTAAAAACAGTGCGGAAAACAAACAGGTTGATCGTTTCCTGTGGATCGGACGATTTACCCCCTATCAAATGAAATATATCAAGGGTCCATTGGCCGCCGCCGGGCTCAATCCCTATCTGCACGAGTGGATGGATTTGGAAGACCAGGGGATCTGTCTTAAGGAAACCGAGCCGGAAATCCGGGCGGCCAAGGCCGCCACTCTCATTCAGATGGCCATTGCCCGGACCCGGTTGCTGGAGCCCCTGGAACCCATGGAGCTTCCCGCTTCTGATGCCATTCTTATCATAGGGGCAGGCATCGCGGGGCTTCACGCAGCGGAATCTCTATCTGCGCTGGGGAAGCGTGTTTATCTGGTTGAAAAAGAAAGCGGGGTCGGCGGAAAGGTCGCTCTCCTTTCCCGTTTTTACCCCCGGATATGCGATCCTCACTGCGGGCTGGAATTTACGCTTCAGAAACTTGGCGAATCCGATCATGTGGAGTTTCACACTCTCTCCAAAGTACAAGCCCTCAGCGGCAGTCCAGGGAATTTCATGGCAACGGTTATTAAAACACCCCGTTTTGTCAGTGAAACAAAATGTAATGCCTGCGGCGAATGCCTCGCGGTTTGCCCCAAAGAAATTCCCGGGCTCTATCCGGTATCCGATAACCTGAAGGCGATCCATCCGCCGATTCCGATGCCTTTTCCACCCGCTTTCGCAATTGAGCGGGAACATTGCCCGCCGGAGTGCCGGGAGTGTGAAAAAATTTGTCCGGCAAAGGCGGTTGATCTGAACCAGATGCCTTCCGAGGAGCAGATCCCGATCGGAGCGGTTCTCATTACGACCGGCTGGGACCTTTATCCCCTTTCTGCTGTTGAAGAATACGGCTACGGCCGCTTTGACAACATCATCAGCAACCTGGAGATGGAACAGCTGCTTTCATCTCACGGCCGGCGGCTAACACACCCCGCAAAATTGTCCTTAAGTGATTTGAAGGAAGTCGGATTTATCCAGTGCGCCGGAAGCCGGGATGAACGGCATCTTCCCTACTGTTCTTCTGTCTGCTGCTCGGCAACGCTGAAACAAATCCTCTATTTCAAAGAACTGGTTCCGGACGCAAGCTGTTATGTCTTTTACCAGCATATTCGCACTTCCGGTTTTGATGAGGATCTTTACCGCAAAGCCCGGGAGTTAGGAAACGTAACCTTTGTTCGCGAGAGACCGGCAAAGGTTGAGCATGACAATCATCAGGGAAAGTTGAATATTACCGTGCTCGACCCTCTCCTGGACAAAAAAATTCATTTGAATTTGGACCTGCTGGTTTTGGCAGGAGGGATGTGCCCGTCGGGCGGTTCCAAGGAAACCGCTCAAATCCTGAATCTTCCGCAAAATCAATATCAGTTTTTTGAGTCGCATCTTCAATGTCATCCCGAAGAGAGCCAAAGAACCGGAATTTACGTGGGGGGTAGCTGCCGCGAACCGATGAACGTATCCCAATCGATTGATTCGAGTCATCGCTCCGCCATGCAGGCATTAAAGTATCTGGAAGGGACCGTCCGGATCGAACCCACCTATCCGGTTGTGAATAAAACCAAGTGTGACCAGTGCAAACGCTGCATGGAGGAGTGCCCCTTTTCAAGCTTTGTTTTCGATGAAAAAGGATTTCCGACGCCGGATCTGGCCCGATGCCGCCAGTGTGGAAACTGTATGGGCATCTGCCCCCTTGCGGTTATTTCCCTCAACAATAATACCATTAAACAGCTGGCCGTCCAGATTGAAGCCGTCAATGCTTCATTCATGGGCAAAAATGAGCCGGTCATCCTGGCGCTGTTATGTGAAAATGATGCTCATAAAGCCGCCCGGGCGGCCGTAGACCAGGGACTGCCGGTCCCCCCCAATGCCATTGTCATTAAGGTATCGTGCGCCGGATCGGTCAATAACGCGATTGTGGCCGATGCGCTCTCTCTGGGCATTGACGGCATTTTAATTGCCGGCTGCAAGGACGACCAATGCCACTATATTAAAGGGAGCCAGCTGGTCCAGAAACGCAGCGGAGATTTAAGCGATAAACTCAAAACCATGATGATCGAACCCGAAAGGGTTCGCTTCGTAAACCTTGAAATCCGGGATGCGCATAAATATGTCGATGTTCTGAATACCTATATCAAAGACCTCAAAGGTATGGGACCCAATCCTTTTAAAATTTAACTGCATTCAGGCATAACTTTTTGGAACCAAATATTAAGCGTCTCACCATTGATCATGTTCTTTACCGTTAGTTTATACATCGCTCTTGCGATTTTTGCCGCCGGTCTGCTGTTCAAGGTATCGACCTGGTTCCTCAGCAGCCTCACGCCGCAAGCCGCAGATATCCCGGCGGCACTGCGGGTGCGGGCGGCCCTCAAGGGAATCGGCCGGACACTTTTGAGCGCAAAAATCCTGATGCTGCTCAAAGTGCTGGTTTTAGATGTCCTCCTGCAGACGCGCATTCTCAAGGATAGCCTGCTGCGCTGGTGGATGCACATGCTCATCTACGGCGGGTTTATGCTGCTGCTCCTCATGCACGCGCTTGAAAAAATCGTATCGGTAGCCCTTTTCAGCGATTATTCCTCCACCCTGAATCCGTTCATGTTCCTGCGGAATTTTTTCGGTTTCATGGTCTTGGTGGGATTGGCCCTGGCCCTTTCCCGGCGTTTTTTCATGAAAATACCCCGTCTCAAAACCGCAGCCATGGATCATTATGCCATTGTCATTATGGCAGTTATTATGGTCTCGGGGTTTCTGCTGGAAGGGGTCAAAATAACTTCCTACGGCCGTTATCAGGAAATGGTGGAAGCCTATGTCGATGCCGGGGACAAAGAAGAGCTGACAGCCCTGGAATCTCTCTGGATCAAGGAATACGGGGTGGTTTCCCCCATGCTCAAAGGGCCCTTTAAAGCCGATGTCCTTGAAAAGGGGCGCGAACTCAATGAAAGCTGCATCTCCTGTCATTCGCGTCCCCAGTGGGCTTTTATGGGATATGGCGTGGCCAAAGCCATCGCTCCGGTCGCCGTCGGCCTGGACAAGACCGGTTTGCCGGCCTTACTCTGGTATATCCATTTTCTAACCTGCTTTATTGGCCTCGCCTATCTCCCCTTCAGCAAGATGTTTCATATCCTTGCCGGTCCCATCAGCCTGTTGGCCAATGCGGTTATGGATCCGGGCACCTCGGATCCGGTCAATATCGCCACCCGCCAGATCATGGAGTTGGATGCCTGCACCCACTGCGGCGCTTGCACGTTGCGCTGTTCGGTGGGGGTCGTGTTTGAAGAAATTCCCAACGTCAACATTCTTCCTTCCGAAAAGATTGCTTCGCTCAAACGGCTGATCTCCGGCAAAAACATTTCACAGCAGGACATCCGGACGATTCAGGAGGGATTGTATCTTTGCACCAACTGTCTGCGCTGCACCGGAGTCTGCCCGGTGGGAATCAACCTCCAGGAGCTGTGGCTGAGCGCCCGGGAAGCCCTGCTGCGAAAAGGCAGCCCCGAGCTGCTGATTCTATCGCCTCTTTCCCTCTATCGGGGGTTGATGCAGCGCGCCATTGGGTCTGGACAGTATCAAAAACCGATACAATTGGCCAAAGAAGCAATTTCAAATGAATATAAAATCAACCGGCGGGATAATACGATCGATATGACCCGCCGAGACGATACGCTTGAGCACAAGCTCCGCCAGTCGATCCAAAGCAACACTTTTTCATTTTGTTATAATTGTAAAACCTGTACGTCCGCCTGTCCGCTGATTCATAATTTCGATAATCCCCAATCTGCTCTGGAACTTCTTCCGCACCAGATTATGCACGCCCTGTCCTGGGGTCTTGCCGATTTGATTATGAGCTCACGAATGCTGTGGGCATGCCTGGGGTGTTACCAGTGCCAGGATCAGTGCCCTCAAGGGGTTCATATTACCGATGTGTTTTATGAATTAAAAAACCTCGCCATTAAACAGGTCAAGGACAAGGCTCTTAAAACATAAGGCGGATGGAAACAACCATGAATTTTGCTTTATTTCGCTGCTGCCCCACTTCCGTTTTTTTAAAACAATACGAATCCTCCTCGGATGCCGTTCTGCGAAAACTCGGGGTGCAATTTACCGATATCAAGGAATTTAACTGCTGTGGCTATCCTTTAAAAAACATCGATGCCCGGGCTTCCGCCCTAGCCGGCGCCCGCAACTTGGCCCTTGCCGAAAAAAACGGCGTCGATATCCTGACTTTCTGCAACTGCTGTTTCAACAGCCTCAAGCAGGTTCAGCACACCCTGAAGGAAGACCCGGCCAAGCAGCAGGATATCAATAAGATTCTTGCCAGGGAAGGCTTGACGTGTCAAAAACCGGTTGAAATCAAGCACCTGTTTGAAGTGCTGTTCAGCGACATCGGTCTCGATACGATCAGGGAAAAGATGGTCAAAAGCTTCAACGGCCTTAAAATTGCAACTCACTATGGTTGTCATCTTCTGCGGCCCAGTGACATCGTCCGGTTTGACAACCCGATTTCACCGACCCTATTCGATAAACTGGTGGAGATTACCGGCGCGAATAGCATCGCCTGGCAGACCAAGCTGGAATGCTGCGGGTCGCCCCTTTTGGGGGTTGACGATGAGCTGTCGCTGGACCTGACCCGGAAAAAAATAAAGGACGCCGGACAATCCGGCGCCGACTATCTGTGCAGCGCCTGTGTCTATTGCCAGCTTCAGTTTGACCGGGTACAAAAAATGCTGGTATCCCGCCACAATGAGATCCGGCCCGTGCCTTCGATCCTTTACACCCAGCTGCTGGGGCTGAGTCTGGGTATTGACAAAAAAATCTTGGGGATAGACCTAAATGAGTTGCCGATCATACAAATAGAAAATTTTCTAACTTGACCAACCAACCTTAATCACCAAAAAGCGATCTCAATAAAATCTGAATATTTGACACCCCGTTTTTAGAATGGTACCCTACTCTTATAATTCCTACTGAATTTTATCAGGCTGACCTGTCTTTTTATTTAACTACCTCTCAAGGAAAAGCTATGGAGACGCACTGGCATCTTTTTGAAAAAGATTTTTTCTGGGATCTTCCGGTGGAGAAAGAAAAATTTCTGTCGCTATCGACCCGGAGGTCTTTAAAAAAGAACGAATTTGTTTTTTATGAGGAAGATCCGGGCGAATCCTGCTTTTACCTTGAAAAGGGGACCGTCAAAATATTTCGCGTGACCGCTTTGGGAAAAGAACCCATTTTTTTCGTCCGCAAAGCCGGTGAAATGTTCGGGCTGGCGGAAGTCATTGACGCCAAGGAAAGAAAATGCAACGCCCAGGCCCTGACGCCATCTGTCCTGTATGAAATCAATAAGGAAAACTTCGAGAGACTTCTTTCCATGCACCATGCCTTTGCCAGAAAAGTCATGACGGTTTTGGGCCGGCGCCTGCGATATCTGGGTGAACAGATTGAAAACCTGATGGTCTGCGATGTAAATACCCGCATGCTGAAACTGTTGTTTTATCTATGCTGCAACGGCTTGCTTGACAAGGCGTCTTTGTCCCGGCCCATAACGGTTCCCATCAATCTGACCCAGGAGCAGATGGCCTCTTTGACCGGTTCCTGCCAGCAGACCGTCAGCGAAACGCTCAAGGACCTTCAGGAAAATGGTCTGATAAAGGTAACCAGGAAGGAAATTACCCTGCTGAACCCGCTGCAGATACTGGATAAAATCAAACCGTAATTTTCATTCTTCAGCCTTCGGACCTATCCCCTCACCCTTCTCCCAGAACCTCCGCCACTTTTTCCAGCAGCCCGTTTACCGTAAACGGCTTTTGAATAAAGGCGATTCCTTCCTCCAGCACGCCGTGGTGTATGATCACGTTGTCGGTATATCCGGACATATAGAGCACTCTGGCTTCGGGATGATGCGTGCGGATGCGGCCATAGACCTCCGGCCCCTTCATCTCAGGCATGACCACGTCGGTAAGCACCAGGTGGATGAGGCCCGCATGCGCTTTGGCCTGTTCAACGGCGTTGGCGGCACTGCCTGACTCCAGCACCTTATAACCGGATTGCCCGAGGATGCCGACCGCCAGCTTCCGCAACGACTGGTCGTCTTCCACCACCAGCACCGTGGCCGCGCCGGTCGGCAGTTCCCGCCTCGGTCCGGGGGCCGCCGGAGAAGCTGCCGCCGTCGTTTCGGAACCCAGCGGCAGATAGATCTTGAAGGTGGTCCCTTCTCCCGGCTCACTATACACCCAGATGTTGCCGCCATGCTGTTTGACGATGCCGTAAGACGTAGCCAGTCCCAGACCGGTTCCCTTGTCCTTAGCCTTGGTGGTAAAAAACGGCTCGAAAAGATGCTCCTGCGTTTCTTTGTCCATGCCCGTGCCGGTGTCGCTCACGCTGATACAGGCATACATGCCCGGGGTGACGCCCGGCTTGCCGGCGCTGTAAGCTTCATCCAGTTCCACGGCAATCGTTTTTACTTTCAATACGCCGCCGTCGGTCATGGCGTCCCGGGCGTTGACCGCGAGATTCATCAGCACCTGCTCCAGTTGGGCCGTATCCGCGCTTATCCGCAATGGCGCAGATGAAAGCGCCAGCTTCAGTTCGATATCCTCGCCGATGATCCGTCGCAGGAATTTCTCAAATCCGATCACCACGTTATTGGCGTCCAGCGGCTGCATTTCCAGAACCTGCTTGCGGCTGAAGGCCAGCAGTTGACGGGTCAGATTTTTGGCCCGCACGGCCGCCTGGTAAATTTCGTTCAACGGTTCGTGGTGCGGATGTCCGGCCTGCAGGTCCGTCATCATCAGTTCGCCGTAGCCCAGAATTATGGACAACAGGTTGTTGAAATCATGGGCCACCCCGCCGGCCAGACGACCGACCGACTCCATCTTCTGGGACTGGCGCAGCTGGGCTTCCAGTTTTTCGCGCCTTTCCTCGGCCAGCCTGCGATCTGAAATATCGCGTGAAACACCGTATATTCCAACTATGGCGCCGTCGGGATCTCGAAGCCATTTAACGACATTTTCCATCCAGAGGGTTGAACCGTCCTTGCGGTAATACTCGATCTCAATGGTGGCCGACCGGTCGGCCGCAAACGCCCCCTTTTCATCAGCCTGAAGTTCTTCAAGATACATGGCACGGACCCTCTCAAGGGATTCGGGCGCAATCATCTCCTCCAGGGACTGCCGTTTTCGCTCTTCCAGAGTAAAACCCAGTAGGTTTTTAAGCGAGGGACTGGCATAGGTCGTACGGAAATCCCGGTCCATGGTCCAGACGATGTCGGTCATCTTTTCGGTAAGAAACCGGAACTTCCGCTCGCTTTCACGCAAGGATGCTTCCACCTCCTTCTGCGCGGAAACGTCACGGATGATCATAGATGTTTTCAGTTCCCCCTTGGCGTCTTTAAAAACCGTAGAGGTGATGTCTGCCGGAAATCGCGTTCCATCGGCCCGGACCATCGTAATTTCGGCCTGCGCTTTGCCGGTGCGGGCGCGCTCCTGAAGCGCCTCCTGCAGGCGCGAGTCGGTGCCGTTTACCAGGCCACTGCGGCCGATCCGTTTAATTTCTTCAGGCGTTCTTCCGAACATCCGGCACGCCGCCGGATTCACATCAAAAATGGATCCATCCGGCGAAGTCAACAATAGGGCATCCAGCGAATTGTCAAAAAACGAACGGTAGCGTATTTCACTTTCGGCCAGCATCTCTTGCACGCGTTTGCGGTCGGTGCTTCCGGATGGCTCTTTGCCGTCAACGCTAAAGGTCATGGCTGATCCTTTTTTATTTCCATCCCCTATCATGTTTTTTATGCAACGGCAGGGTTCACTCATTCATCATAAAGATTATATCCCGGATAATATTTCCGGGCGCAATCCGGACAGATGCCGTGGCTGAATTCGGTGCCTGAATGTTTATGGATGTAGACCTCGATCTGGTTCCAGTAGCCTTGATCTTCCCGTATTTTTTTGCAATGGGAACAAATCGGCAGCAGCCCGCTTAAGGTCTTGACTTCGGTCAGGGCATTCCGCAGCTTTTCAATTATCTTTTCGCGTTCCGTTTGAGCGTCGTTTAATGCTTTGATATGATTCTGGGCCTGCCGGTAGAGCCGGGCATTCTCAATGGCGGTGCCGACCTGGTGGCCGATATCGGGAGATGGGACGGGCCTGTCCCCCCATTGCCGTATCATGTCATTTTATCGAGCAGGAATATATCGATTTCCCTGACTTTTTCCATGGCACGGTCATTCGTAATCAGTGCATGCGCCGGGAAGTAAAGGGCCATGGCCGCCTGAAACATATCCGCCAGGGGCATGTTATACTTTGCCTTCAGGGAGCCTGCCATAAATGCAATTTCCGTATTGATGCCCGGCAGGGTCGCATTCGGAATGTTGCGGATGGCGCTGCGATAATGATCCGCCACCGAAAATTGTTTCTGTTTCAGCGGCTTTACGAGGATCTCCGCCGTGGTGATCGGCGTTATGATGCCGGTGAAAATACCCGCGCTCATCCGCTTGATGATATGCTCGCACACGCCGGCATAATCCGGATGATCCTCAAACAGATAAATAAAGACCATCGTGTCGATCACGACACCCTGCTTGCCGTCCAGCTCTTTGAAACAACTCAAGGCCTTTGTTCCCATTCCTTTCGAAGTTTTTTCACATAATCGGTTGCATCCGTGCCGTCGGCCGTCTTATGGCCGATCCCTTTGAGTTTTGACGGCAGCAGGGGATAAATGATCAATCGATCGCCATCCGCCGTAACTTCCACCTTGATATTGGGTTTCAGTTCCAGCTTTCTGCGCTCCTTTAAGGGAATAACCACCTGGTATCGTTTTCCAATGGTTGCTTGCGTCATATCTTCTTTCTCCTTTTCATATTTGAACACAGGAATCATACGCTTCTGCCATGAACATGTCAAACATAAGGAAAAATCAATTTAAAAAAATAGCAGGCTCCATATGAATTGGAGTGTCGTTTTACAATCGCAAAAGGACGAAAGCTGTGGATACGAACGGCAGGGCAGGCTGTCCGGGAGGGAAATCGGATCATTAAGATCGTCGGCAATATTCAGGATATCACCGAGAGCAAAACGGCCGAATCTGCGTTGCGAAAAAGCGAGAATCGATATCGGATTATTACTGAAAACATGAGCGATACGGTGTGGCCCATGACTTCAACAACATGCTTGGCGTGATCATCGGTTATGCTGAGATGGCTCTATCCAAGACAGATCCGGCCGACCTGCTCAATGCCGACCTTACAGAGATCTTTGCGGCCGGCAGGCGCTCGGCCGATCTCACACGCCAATTGCTGGCTTTTGCCTGCCGTCAAATCATAACCCCCAGGATTATGGATTTAAACGATTCCGTGGAACGGCTCTGATTTCAAGATTTATCTGCCGCGTCAATCAGGCAAAAAGGCTGTTATCCAGAAAGCCGAAACAGCTGAAATTCCCAGAGCCAGAGGCGAAACCGTGCTGGTGGTAGAAGACGAGGTTTCTATCCGGAAGCTATGCCAAAATGTCGCGAAATCTTTCCTATCTTTCCTGCAGCGCCTTTTCCGCATTTTTACGCCGGGTAATATCGACAAACATGGCCCGCGAACCGCGCACAACTTCGGCGGAATTTTTTTCAGGAAGAGTCCGCATGAGGGTTTCGACAACCCTTCCCGCCCGAGTCAGCAACTGTCTTTTTTCGGCAAAAATGCCGCCGGCCAGCGTTCAAATGGCCTCAATTTTTGAAGTTGCTGCAGGTGGATGGCCATCTGTTCACGATGGTCAAACCGGAAATGGTAGAGAAACGGCGTTAGCCAGATCCGCCACCTGGCGCTGGCGCCCGGCGGTATATGGATCCCGAACTTCAGCCGTTAATCAGAAGTATCTGCCGGACAAAGCTGCGCACCGGCTGGTCATCATCGACAATCAGGATATGAACTTTTTTTCTGATCAGACAGTCTCATGGATTGCCTCTTTCCGGGCCGGCAGGCCTTGACCGCCGGCCTTACATAATTTTAAGATCTGCCGGACAACCGCCGCAACATCCTCAAAATCACTATCCGCATAACCGATATAGCGCGGCCAAAGCCGGTGCCCGGCCGCCACGGTTTCTTTGCACCGATCCGGAAGAACCAGGAGGATGCGTAGATCTGCGAGCAGTTTTCTCATGGCTGCGATCCGTTTCAACTCAGCCGCATCTGCCGCCATTAAAACAACAGCTTCCGGCTTCTGCGGCCGCTTCCTCAGTCCCTGCTTAAAACCATCCAGGCTGCGATACGCCTGGATAACATCCGCCGAAACCTGACTTTCGATTTTTTGCAGGAGACGATCTCCATCTGCCGCAACGGTGTCTGCATAAAAAAGTATATTCATATGACCCAATCCTGTACGATAACCGTGTCTATTTAAAATGGCTTATGACACAATTAATACATTTTTTATGCCAACAGTTCGGATAGTTAAAAATTTTAATTATTACAGATTGTTCAGTTGTTTTATGCGGTCAGGAGTCCGTACGGGAAGTGTTCAGTCGCAGCAGGGATCGTTCAGAATAGTGAACAAAGAGGGAAATAATTACCCCCATTTAGGAAAGACCTCGTCCCCCGGTTTTCGAATGGGGCTAACGGTTCTATTCCCATAAGGCAGTTCATTTCAATCTATTTCTTCGCTCGATTTATGAGCATCAGACAATAGCAGGTGATATTTTTTCAGCAGGCTATACAACCAGGTCCGGCCTAAGCCGGATTGACGGCTGGCTTCGGATATATTTCCGGCCGTACGTTCCAGCAGATTTTCCAGGTAATGCTTTTCAGCGCCCGTCAAAACCTGGGTTTTGAAATCCTGAAAAGATGGAAATTTGCCATGAACATTGGAAAGCGCGGCCGGTTTTTTATCAATAACAGGCGTTCGGCCTTCTTTCAGCAGGGACTGGGTCAGTTTGATGCGAATATGATCCGGTAGATGTTTGGGAAACAGAATCGGCTCGTGGCCGGCGGCTGCCAGCGACCGCTCCAGGGCATTGACCAGTTCCCGGACATTTCCGGGCCACCCGTAAGCCGACAGGGCCTCCAGAAAATCCGGTGAAAACCCCTTGGGTTTGATGGTGTAAATCTCACACAGGTTGGTCAGATGATGCAGAACCAGTTCCTTGATATCGCCGGTTCGATCCCGCAGCGGCGGCAGTTCGATGGCAACGGAGCGCAGCCGGAATAACAGATCCGGCCGAAAACAACCTTGTTGCGCCAGGGTTTCCAGATTCCGGTTGGTTGCGGCAACCACTCTGAAATCGCTCGATATTTCTTCACCGGAACCGACGGGGCGAAAGCGCCGTTCCTCCAGGACCCTTAAAAACCCCCGCTGCAGCGGCAGGGACAACTCCCCGATCTCATCCAGAAAAAGGGTGCCGCCGTCAGCCTGCAGAATCAAGCCGTCCCGTTTTCGATCGGCCCCGGTAAACGCCCCCTTTTCGTGTCCGAACAGGGTGCTTTCCAGCAGCGTTTCCGGCAGGGCCGCACAGTCCACCACCACCAGATTCCCCTTTGCCCGCCTGCTATTGGCGTGAATAGCCCGGGCAAAAAGTTCCTTGCCGGTCCCGGTTTCGCCGGAAATCAGGACGCTGGCATCGCTGCCGGCGGCCTGCACCACCAGCTCCAGGCAGGCCATGAGCTGCGTACTGCCGCCGACGATCCCCTCGTGTTTCAGCATTACGGCAGGCTTCCGGGCTGCTTTTAAATTGTCCCGGTATTGAATTACACGTTTGAGCGCGAGTTGAATCTCATTGGGGGACAAGGGTTTTTGCAGGTAGTCCCAGGCGCCGTTTTTAATGGCCGTCTCGGCGCCGCCCGCATCGCCGAACCCTGTCATGATAATCACTTCCGGCGCGTCCGGGACTGATCGAATTTTGGGGAGTATGTCCAGGCCGCTGCCGTCCGGCAGATGCACATCCAGGAAAACGACTTCATACGGTTTGGTTTCAGCCAGGGCAAGCCCCTCACGGATACTTGGAGCGGTTTCGGCCTGATGCCCCATTTGACGCACCAGTTTCGCCAGGAGCTTGCAGATGCCGGCTTCATCATCAATGATCAATACATTTGCCATGACCCGCTTATTGTTTTACTGTTTATTTAAAGGGATTATTAATCAGGATTCCTTCGATATATTGCCCATGATTCAAATCTTCTGTAAAAATGGTATTTGCATTGCCTGAAAAAGCCGCAGCGACAATCAGGGCATCCCAAAACGTTATTTTATAACTTTCTTCGATTTCGCTTGCCTGTAAAATAAGTTTAGGATCATTTGCTACGATTTCCCAAGCCAAATAACTTGATATAATCCCGCGAACTGAGTTTGCAGACAAAGGCTTCGGGATTTTTTTTGTCAGTATTATATAGAACTCTTGGAGAACCTGAGTACTAATAATAGCGGATTGGGTTTCCCATAATTCCGCGATGGTTTTATTTGCTGTTTCATATTTTATCCCGGCATCAAGATCATAGGCGTAAACAAGGATATTGGTATCAACAAAAATCTTAGCGCCCATGCAGCTCCTCGCGACTCCAATGTATGTTCCCCCCCATATGAAATCCTTTTTTAAGCTGTTGTAAAGCCTTTCTTTTTGCAGCTTCATAATCGCGTTCTTTGTCGGTTATATCCTTCAAGATATCACCCAGCATTTTACTGATGGATGAATCTTTTTGGGCGGCAATGATTTTACTTTTTCGGAGAATCTCTTTTTCGATTCTAAGTGTGATATTTTGTTTCATAACTGAATCCCTATGATTGATTTGCACTTATATGCGTGTAACACGTTTTTTACGTGCTGTCAATTATCGTAGGACGAAATGTGTTTTCCGCAAAACACCCCTTATTATTGCTCAGACCCCGGCAGACTCTAAAATGCCTCCTGGTGAATGCCGCATTTGCCTCGGAAATCAGGAAGATCGATCTGTTGATAACCGATCAGTTTCTGTAGTTAATCTATTACCCACCCCGGGTTGAATTGTAAACACCTCCTTAGCAATTAATATCTATTCTTTCATATGGTTAAGTCCATTTGACATTAAAACCGCAGTGGTTATCTTAACTCTTAAAATAAATTTTTATTCAGATAAATTCATCAGGGACTCTAAAAATTAGGGAGGCATTTTCATGCGTTTAGACAAATTGACGATTAAATCCCAGGAGCTGATCCAGAATTCACAGGCACTGGCCGGGAAGCATAACAACCAGCAGATTGAACCTGAACATTTGCTTGCATCCATGCTCGTCGAGCAGGAGGGGATTGCCCGCTCGATGCTCCGCAAACTGGGTGTATCTCCCGATGCCGTCGGTCAGGATCTGGCACTGGCAATCGACCGGCTGCCGAAAGTCAGCGGCGCCGGGGACGTGTATATTTCAGCGCGGACTAAAAAAGTTCTGGATGCCGCCTTTGCGGAAGCATCCAAAATGAAGGATCAATATGTCAGTATCGAGCACCTCCTGCTGGCCATCGCAGACGAAAAATCCGCGGAGGCCGCCCGGATTCTATCCCGTCAAGGCGTCACCCGGGAATCCATCTTAAAGGTTTTGATGGAAATTCGCGGATCCCAACGCATCACCGATCCGAACCCGGAGGAAAAATACCAAGCCCTGGATAAGTTCAGCCGGGACCTGACGGATCTGGCACGCCTGGGAAAACTGGATCCTGTTATCGGCCGTGACGATGAAGTCCGGCGGATCGTACAGGTCCTGTCCCGCCGCACCAAGAACAACCCGGTTCTCATCGGCGAACCCGGCGTCGGCAAAACCGCCATCGTTGAAGGCCTGGCTCAGCGTATCGTTGCCGGCGATGTTTCCGAAACCCTCAAAAACAGACGTCTGGTGGCGCTGGATATGGGGTCGCTCATTGCCGGCGCCAAGTATCGCGGCGAATTTGAAGACCGCTTAAAGGCGGTTTTAAAGGAAGTCGAAGAAGCCGAAGGCCAAATCATTCTGTTTATTGACGAACTGCACACCCTGGTGGGCGCAGGCGCCAGCGAGGGGGCCATGGACGCCTCCAACATGCTTAAACCGGCCCTGGCCCGGGGCACCTTGCGCTGCGTAGGCGCCACCACTTTAAACGAATACCGCAAATATATTGAAAAAGACGCCGCCCTGGAGCGGCGTTTTCAGCCGGTCATGGTTCTGGAACCGAGCGTGGAAGACACCATTTCGATCCTGCGGGGTCTCAAGGAAAAATATGAGGTGCATCACGGCGTCCGGATTCAGGATTCGGCCATCGTGGCAGCCGCCACCCTTTCCGAGCGCTATATTTCCGATCGGTTTCTACCGGATAAAGCCATTGATCTCATCGATGAGTGCGCTTCAAAGCTCCGCATCGAAATCGACAGCATGCCTTCTGAAATCGATGAGGTTCAGCGTAAAATCACCCAGTTGGAAATCGAACGGGAAGCGCTGAAAAAAGAAACCGATGCCGCCTCCAAAGAGCGCCTGGCAAAACTCGAAGCCGAGCTTGCGTCCCTGCAGGAAGATATTCACAACATGAAAGCCCACTGGCGGAATGAAAAGGATCTGATACAGACCATCCGCAAAATCAAAGGGCAGCAGGAACAGCTCGGCATCGAAGAACAGCAGGCCGAACGCGAGGGGAACCTGGCAAAAGTGGCTGAAATCCGCTACGGCAAAGCAAGCGATCTTAAAAGACAACTGGATGAGGCCAATCGCAAGCTGGCCGACCTGCAGCAGGTGCGAAAAATGCTGAAAGAAGAGGTGGATGCGGAAGACATCGCCGAAGTCGTTTCGCGCTGGACCGGCATCCCCGTCAGCAAGATGCTGGAAGGCGAAAGGGAAAAACTGGTCTTTATGGAAGACCGTCTGGCCGAAAGGGTCATCGGCCAGGCCGAGGCCATCGCGGCTGTTGCCAACTCCGTGCGCCGGGCCCGCTCGGGGCTGCAGGATCCCAATCGTCCCATCGGGTCCTTCATTTTCATGGGCCCCACCGGTGTGGGTAAAACCGAGCTGGCCAAGGCCCTGGCTGAATTTATTTTCGATAATGAACAGGCCATGGTGCGGATCGACATGTCGGAATACATGGAAAAACATGCCGTATCCAGGCTGATCGGCGCACCGCCGGGGTATGTCGGGTATGAGGAAGGCGGGTATCTCACAGAGGCGGTCCGCCGCCGGCCCTATTCCGTGGTTTTATTTGACGAAATCGAAAAAGCGCATCCGGAAGTGTTTAATGTTCTGCTGCAAATCCTGGATGACGGCCGCATGACCGACGGCCACGGCCGCACCGTTGATTTTAAAAACACCCTGATTATCATGACATCCAACATCGGCAGCCAGTGGATCCAGGAACTGGGCGTCGGCCGGCGCAAGGAAATGGAAGCCCGCATCACCGAAGCGTTGCGGGCCAATTTTAAACCGGAATTTTTGAACCGGATTGACGAAACCATTATCTTTCACAACCTGAATCCGGATCAGATCGGCCGGATTGTGGATATCCAGATGGAACGCCTGCGCAGGCGCCTCGGCGATCTGCACATTGAACTGGCCCTAACGGACCGGGCCCGGGATTTTATCGCCGCCAAAGGGTATGATCCGATATACGGCGCCCGTCCCTTAAAACGCGCCCTGCAGCAGTATATTGAAAACCCGCTTTCCATGGAAATACTGAAAGGGTCCATCCGGGAAGGGAGCCGCATCGAGGCGGATGCGACCGGAGAAAGAATTGTGTTTCAACCGGTGGACAGGCTGAAGGCTGAAGGGGAATAGAAGGCTTCAGGAATAAATTGTTCCGGTTCGTGGGTATCAGGTGTCGGGTGTCAGGGGGTGGTGTAACAGGGAATCGGTAGAAAGACAAATGCTTCTTCCTTGAGCCGCCTTCAGCCTGTTTTGCCTATTTTCCAACGGCGCCGGCAATGTAATCCTGAATCAGATTCAAATTGTCCTCGGCCGTCATTATCCGGGGAAGTTTTTCCAGGGCAACTTCAAAGGCCGCATCCACCAGTTCATCTCTTAATGTTTTCCTGGCATGATGAATCCGGTTCTGGACCCGCAGTTGGGTCTGCTCAACCATGACCCGGCTTTTTTGCCGGGCGTCTTCGATGATGCCCCGCTTTTTGATTTCGCCCTGTTCAATTATCTTTTGTTTCAGGAGATCGAATTCCGCCTGGCTTTCATCTGTCGCCTTAAGGATATCCTCAATTTTCTTCTCGACTTCATTTTTTTCGTCTTCCAAGCGGCTGATTTTCCGCTCGAGTTCAGACTGCTTATCGGAAATGAATTTCTTCAGCGGCTTTCGCAGAAACTTCAGCATCAGGAAAACAAAGATTCCGAAATTGATCCACAGCAGAATCAGGTCGTAGGTCTTACGCCAGCCGTCCGGAGAATCGGCTGCAGCGGCCGGTTGCGTCCCAAGCAGGAAGACCAACATTCCGACGGCGCCTATACAAACAAATCGGGCTTTTGTTACCAATGGTTTCATTGCAGCAGCCTCCGCGCCAGTAGCTGCTCCATCATGCTGAACGCCAGCGGCTCAGCTTCGGTAAATATACTTTTTCGGGCTTCGACTATCTGGGCGTTGATATCCATTTCCGCCTTTTCCTTAAAGACCTTGATCTCTTCGCCGGCCGAAATGAATATTTCATGGGCCTGTCTGCGCCCATCTTCCTCCAGTTCACTGTAAACCACAAATGCTTCCGATTTTATCTTATCCCTGCGCTTTTCAATCCGGCGGGCATAATCGCGCAGTTTTTCTTCCGCTGCAAGGGTGTCCTGCTTCATTTTATCCATATAGCTGTCGCGTGCGCCCATAGTTTTACGCAGCGGCTGAAACATAACGCGGTTGATGATAAACAGAAACAGCAGAAAAGAAATCAGCTGGACAATCAGCGTTTCATTGATCGTTATTAAGCCGGTGGTATAAATGATTTGCATAGGCTATTTTCCAATAAGCGGCTATCAGACTCTAAACGACAAACAGCAGGAGCAGGGCGATAACCAGCGAATAGATTCCGGTGGATTCCGCCACGGCCTGCCCCACCAGCATGGTTCGGGTCAGCAGGCCCGCCTCTCTGGGATTTTTACCGATCGCCTCGCAGGCTTTTGCCGCCGTGATCCCCTCTCCGACCCCGGGACCGATGGCGCCAAGCCCCATCGCAATACCAGCGCCGATAAACGCCGCCGCTTTGACCAAATCCGCACCTTCGATTGCCATATTCCCCTCCTTAAATTAAAAAACGGTTGCTATAAAACAAAAATCAGGACCAGGCTCACCACCATGGCATAAATCGCCGTGGATTGGGAAACTGCCTGCCCCACCAACATTGTCCGGATTAAATCACCGGAATGTTCAAGATTACGGGCCACCCATTTGACTGCTCCCTGGGCGGCCATACCGTTGCCTATTCCCGGGCCGATTCCGCCGAATCCCATACAGATGCCGGCCCCCAGCAGCGCCATGGAAGCGCTTAGAGCCATTGATTCCGGATATGCTTTAAACATCAGGATGAAACTGATCAACAGACCGAAAATTGAGGCGGTCTGGGCCACCGCCTGCCCCACCAGCATGGCGGTAATCACGGTACCGACCGATTGGGGCTGCCGCGCAATTCCCTCGCAGCTGGCTCCGGCCGCCAGTCCGCCGCCGTATCCCGAACCGATGGCAGCCAGACCGGTGCTCAGGCCCGCCCCCAGAAAAGCAGCCCAAGTCGGGTAAAAGGGTGCATTGCCGAAATCGATGAATATCAGCATCAGGGACACCACAATGGCAAAGATGGCCGGGGTCTGGCATACGGCCGAACCGATCAGCATCGTGGTCGTCAACTGGCCGGCCATCTCCGGTTGCCGGGCCGTACCCATACAGGATTCCTTCCCGGCAAACCCCGAGCCGAGACCCGATCCGATCGCACCAAATCCCATGCACAGGCCCGCGCCCAAAAGCGCAACGGCTTTCAGGGGAGTAGAGGAAGGAATTTTCATGAACAGCAGCATGATGGCGATGACCAGGGCAAAAATGGCGGGGGTCTGGCAGACAGCCGAGCCGACCAGCATATTGGTCATCAGGCGCCCGCTCATTTCCGGCCTTTGCGCCTTTGCCAGGCAGGCGCCCGCTGCGGGAAGCCCGGCGCCGATGCCGGAACCGATCGCTCCCAACCCCATGGATAATCCGGCTCCCAGGATTGCGCACACGGTTACGATAGAACCTGACCCGAAATCGGTGAACAGCAAAATGATGGCGATGACCAGCGCAAAGATCGAAGAGGATTCGGCGATGGCCTGCCCGACCAGCATGGTTTTAACGATATCGCCGGAATTTTTTATATTCTGGGAAATAGCCCAGTTGGCCATCGCGGCAGTATACCCCTCGCCGACGGCCGCGCCGATGGCGCCGAACCCGATGGCCATGCCGCCGCTCAATAAGGCCGCGGCGTGTATCCATGTTTGAATATCAAAGTCCATACATCACTTTACCTGAACGGAAATATAAACAACCGTAAGCATCGTAAATACAAAAGCCTGAATCGTACCGACAAACAATCCGAAAAACGCATTGAGGAGCGGCGGCAGTATCAGGCTGTAAGAAAGATAGGACACCACCAGGATGATTATCGATCCCCCCATGATATTGCCGAACAATCGAAAGGAAATGGATACCACCTTGGCCAGTTCACCGATGACATTGAGCGGCATCATAAAAAAAATCGGCGAACAGTATTCCTTTAAATAGGTTTTTAAGCCTTTTGCCCGGATGCCGGCGGCATGCGCAATCACAAAACCCATGATCCCCAGGCTTAACGGGGTATTTAAATCTTTGGTGGGTTCATGCAGATGGGGGATAATCCCCAGCCAGTTGGAAAGGATCAGAAACATGAAAAGGGCGCAGGTCAAAGGGGCGTAAGTTTTAGCCCGTTCCTTGTCCAGCGCATCTTCCGTCAGGCCGTACAAAGAAGAGACAATCAGCTCGCCGATCAACTGGATCGGCCTGGGGAGCGTGGCCCTCTTCCTGGCGGCTATAAAGCCGAAAACCACCAAGGATAAAATAACGATCCACGACATTACAATGACTTCAAGATTGAACGTCAACTGACGCCCCATAAAGGGAATGATTAACTGGTGTATTTTGCCCAATTCTTCCATGGTATCTCAACCCTATGCCTGTTTTTGGCGAAATGACGATGACAGGATCGTCAGCAAAGGCTCGGCCAGGATCATCGCCTGCACCAAAAAAATTCCGCAAACAACCGCAATCAGGTTAAACTGCCGGAATTTAATAGCCATGATAAGGGGTATCGCCATAAAAGCATACCGCAGCAGCAGGGACAGCAGCGACCAGATAAATGCCGTGCGGCTGGATTTCCCCAGTCTGATGGGAAGCGTTTCAGCCATCAGGATAAAATTGATAATGCTGAAAACCGTCCCCAGCACAAGGCCCTTTGCAAGTGCATTCTGGCCGGCCAGAATAAAAACAAATCCTGCCGCAATAGCCAGCGTCATGGCTTTGGAGCAGTATTTCTTCTGGATTTGCCGAATCGAATCATCCATTTCCATTATCTTTTTCGGAATTTCCGTTTTTACCTTCGCCGGTTACTTTGAGGATCTGTCGATAAACCGTATTGGCCCCGCCCAGCACGCCCAGGACCGTAAAGACGGCTACAAAAATTCCCTTTGTACCCAGCCACCTGTCCACATACCGTCCCACCCAGAAACAAAAAAAAACGCAACCGGCCATGGTAAGGCCGACCTGCATGACGATCGTTAGATTTTCAGCCCATTCCCGATGCTTTCTGAAATTTATCCGTTTGTCGTTATGCGTCGGCATGAATGCGGATATCCCCATACCCCCGTCGTATTTTGGGCTTCAATAAACCAAGGACATTAGAGCAACAATCGCTGCATGTCAAGCTTTGTATTCCGAATTAAATCAGCTTGAACAGAATAATCTATAATAACATATTGTTACAATACGATTACTCGGTTTTAGCCCATTTATTATTCATGGATTTATCCGGTTTTATCTCGGCCCGGTCCCGCTGCACACCCTTTTGCGTCCGGCCGGAATTTAAAGAAAGTCCTTGTAAATCTGACAAATGTTATTATTATAATCAGCAGTTGACCGATCCCGACGGGTCTTTCCTTCACAAACTTTTTGGAAACGATAAGATGCCTTTTTCAGCATCTGGAAAATTACGCCGTTTTTATGGTCAGTTTAAGACGGATGACAATGTGCTGATCGTCATCAACGCTGATCCGGATGCAATTGCCAGCGCAATGGCCGTCAAGCGGCTGTTATGGCGTAAAACCGCAAGCGTAACGCTTTCGAATATCAACATCATCCAGCGCCCGGACAATCTGGCCATGGTCAAATTGCTGGGGGTGAATCTGGTTTTTATTGATAAGATCGATTTTAAAACATACAATCGCTTTGTATTGGTCGACTCCCAGCCGAATCACAATGAAGCCTTTAACCGGTTTGCGCCCCATGTCATCATCGACCATCATCCGGATACCGGCGCCAAAGCACCCTTTCAGGATATTCGTCCGGCCTACGGCGCCACCGCCACGATCATGACCGAGTATCTGCGAACGGCCAAAATCAAACCTTCCGTCAAGTTGGCAACCGGCCTGTTCCACGCCATCAAAACGGATACCAGCAACTTTGAAAGACAGACCCTGATTGAAGACCTGCGGGCCTTTCAATTTCTTTTCCGGCACTCCAACATCCAACTTGCCCGTAAAATTGAGCTGGCGGAACTGCGTCTCGATTATCTGAAATATTACAAGATCGCCCTGAACACGATGCGCAAGCGCAAAAACAGAATATTTGCCTATCTGGGCCCTGTATCGAATCCGGATGTCTGCGTCATCATAGCAGACTTTTTCCTGCGGATCGAATCGGTTGACTGGAGCATCCTTTCCGGCCAGTATGACAACAAGCTGATCGTCATATTCCGAAACGACGGACTGCGCAAAAACGCCGGAAAGGTTGCCAAGGAAAGTTTCGGCGCCATCGGGACAGCCGGAGGTCATCAGAGTATGGCCCGGGCGGAAATATCCCTGGATGCGGTCGCGAAACTCTGCGACTGCAAGGATGAAAATAAATTGTTGCGCTGGATCATCAATCAGATCCAGAAAAGGGCGGGAAAAAAATAATGACACGGCCTATGCCCTTCAAAACACCGGCGCTGACCATTCTGGGGTCAGGCACCTGCGTCCCTTCCCTGCAGCGCAGCGCCTGTTCCGCTCTCATTCAAATAAACGATTCCGGGCTTCTTTTCGATCTGGGACCCGGTACCATGCGAAGGCTGCTTGAAGCGGATACTTCCATTTTCGATATCCGGTTTCTATTTATCAGTCATTTTCATCCCGATCATACCGGCGAACTGGTTCCATTCCTGTTTTCCAGTAAATACCCGGCCGCCAACCGCCGCCTAAAGCCTCTGGCCATCGTCGCTGCAAAAGGGTTTTCCGATTTTTTTAACGGCTTAAAGCAGGTTTACGGTGAATGGATCGATCTGGCGCCGGAAGTACTTTCCGTCATGGAACTGGACAACACCGGGCCGGATATGCGCCGGTTCGATGATTTTGTCTTAAAATCCATTCCGGTGAAGCACCGAAAAGAGAGCCTTGCTTTCCGGGTGGAAAGCAGCGACGGGATTTCCATCGTATATTCCGGTGATACCGATTACAGTGAAAATCTCGTCCGCCTGTCCGCTGGGACCGATCTTCTTATCTGTGAATCTGCACTGCCGGATCACTTGAAAGTCGAAGGACACTTAACCCCCTCCCTGGCTGGAAAAATTGCGACCGAGGCGGGTGTTAAGAAGCTGGTCTTAACCCATTTTTATCCCGAGTGCGACACGGCCGACATCGAGGCTCAATGCCGCAGAACGTATGCAGGCCCGCTGATTCTGGCGCGGGATTTGATGTCGATCAGCCTCGCTTAGAGCGGGCATGATCCGGATGATCTTTCTTTGCCCTATGAAATGCCGCGCCTGTATCTAAAGGGCCGGCAGCCTAAGTAAATATTCGATCAAGAGGGGCTGGCCTTGGTCTAAGCCCGGAGGCATGATTTGTGTAAACGCCATTGGCAAAATTCGAAATCCGAATATCGAAATCCTGAACAAATTCTAATATCAAATGCCCTAATGACAAAAACAAAATCATATTCGCGCTGTCAGATACGCCTGTTTGGATCATTTAAATTTTGATCATTGGATATTGTTTCGTATTTCGGAATTCGATATTCGGATTTAAAACGTCTAACTTCAACTGCAGAACCACTGAACTCTGACCAGGCTCTGTGGACCAGGTTTTCTATGCGGGAATAGAAACTCAGTACCTCTGTGTGCTCTGTGAGAGAAAAATTCGACCATGCGTTATTACCCGATATTTCTGGATATTCAAAACCGTCGCTGCCTGGTGGTGGGCGGGGGCGCCGTCGGCTGCAGAAAGGCTCTGACGCTGCAGGCTTGCGGCGCCAGGGTAACGGTTGTGGCCCCTGAAGCCGAAGATACGCTGCTGGACTTGGCTGCCGCCGGAACGATCGAATGGCGCAAAAAAACCTATCAGGCTGCCGATCTGGACGGCATGTTTCTCGTCATCGGTGCGACCGGTGACGAAAGGTTGAATCTTCAAATCAAAACGGATGCCGATAAACAGGGGAAGCTCTGCAACATTGCCGACCGCCCCGAGGCGTGTCATTTTATTTTGCCGGCTGTTGTGAAAAGGGGGGATCTGGTCATCGCAATTTCCACTTCCGGCCAAAGCCCGGCTTTTGCAAAAAGAGTCCGCAAAGACCTTGAAACCACTTTCGGCCCGGAATATGCTGAATTTCTGAAGCTGATGGGCGCCATCCGACGCAAACTCCTGGGCCGCAAACATGCACCGGCTGAACACAGTCGACTCTTTGAACAGCTGATCGACAAGGGTCTGGTTCATATGGTAAAAGACCGTGACCGCAGCGGCATCGATACCCTTCTGCACGATACTTTCGGCAAAGGGTTTGAATACGATGAACTGATCAAGGCGGAATCCGGAGACCTATAAGATATTCGGCGCCAGAGGGGACGGCTTTGGTCTAAGCCCGGAGGGCATGATTTATGCCGCCGCTATTGGCAAAATTAGAAATCCGAATATCGAAATTCGAAACAAATTCGAATTTCGAATGCACCAATGACAAAAACAATATACATTTGTAGCGATATCCCCATGCTTGGATCATTTGAATTTTGGTCATTCGGTATTGTTTCGGATTTCGGTATTCGTGTTTCGGATTTAAATTTCAGATGGTGTAATTTATGGAAATCCTAATGGCTTTGACGACCCTTTGCTACCTGCTGAGCACGGTGGCCTACATCGCTTATCTTTTTTATCAGAAAGATTATTTTCAGCGAACAGGGCTCTATCTGCTCCTGGCCGGTTTTGCGCTGCATACGGCCGCCATCGCCTTTGCCTTTATTCAAAGCGGGCAGATCCCTGTTCGCAATCTGTATGAAACCCTTTCGATCGCCGGCTGGGCAATGGCCGGGGTTTTTGTGGTCTTCCAGTTTAAATTCCAACTCAAAATTCTGGGCATCTACGCCGCCCCCCTGGTGTCCCTGATCATGATCATCGCCGCCCGGCTGCCCCGTGAACCGGCCCAGACAAACACGCTTTTTAACAGTTTCTGGCTGGTTTCGCATATCGTCGTCATCTTCACCGGGGAGGCCGCTTTTGCCCTGGCCTGCGGGGTCGGCATTTTATATCTTGTTCAGGAACGCGCCCTGAAAACAAAAAACTACGGTTTTTTTTTCAGACGGCTGCCGGATCTGGAACTGCTGGACACCACCGGTTATGCCTGCATTTTTGTCGGTTTTACCCTGCTGACCATCGGGCTGGTGACCGGGTTTGTGTACGCCAAATCTTCCTGGGGTCGCTTCTGGAGCTGGGACCCCAAAGAAGTCTGGTCGGGCATATCCTGGCTGCTGTATGCCGTGCTGCTGCACGGACGCCTGGCTTTGGGGTGGCGCGGCCGCAAAGCGGCCATCATGGCGATTATCGGTTTTGTAATTCTTATTTTTACATTTTTAGGGGTTAACTTTCTGCTGCAGGGACATCACGGTGAATTTACCCGGCAGTAGAAAGGCTGAACTTAAAATTTATCAACACCATTTACGATTATAACCGCAATCAAGATGCCTGATATTGTCAATGTGGGCTTGAACCATAAAACCGCCCCGGTTGAAATCCGGGAGTGCCTGGCCTTTTCAGACCCGGAAGTCGATGTGGCCCTGGAGCGGCTTCAAAAATGCCCGGTGATTGACGAAGTCCTGCTGGTATCCACCTGCAACCGGGTGGAAGTCCTGCTGACGACCGAATCCGCAGCCGCGGCAATCGAAGCCGTTAAAGACTTTTTAAGCGAATATAAACAGGTCGCGCCTGAAAAATTCAACGCATCCCTTTATATCCACAGCGGTGATGAGGCCGTAGGCCATATTTTCAGGGTTGCCGCCAGCCTGGATTCCATGATGGTGGGTGAACCGCAAATCCTGGGCCAGATCAAAGCGGCTTATCAGAGCGCCACCCGCAAAAAGACATCCGGCGTTATCCTCAACCGCCTGATGCATCGAACTTTTTTCGTGGCCAAGCGGGTTCGCAGTGAAACCGGTATCGGCGATCATGCCGTATCCATCAGCTATGCAGCCGTAGAACTCGGACGAAAAATATTCGGATCTCTCGAAGGGAAAAAAGTCCTCCTGATAGGGGCCGGGGAAATGGCCGAACTGGCAGTGGAACACCTGATTCGCAACAAGGCCGGGGATATATTCGTCGCCAACCGGACCTTTGAACGCGGAGTCGCTCTGGCTCGACAATTCCACGGCAAACCCATCCGTTTTGAAGAAATCGCCGAGCATTTGCAGCAGGTGGATATCATTATCAGCTCAACCGGATCCCCCGGATTCATCATCGGACCCGAGCACATTAAAGGGATTATGCGCGGCCGCCGCAACCGCCCCCTGTTCTTCATCGATATTGCCGTTCCCCGCAACATCGATCCTGAAATCAACCGCCTGTCGAATGCTTATGTGTATGATATCGACGATTTAAAAGGCGTCATTGAAGACAACCTGGAAGACCGCAACCGCGAGGCGATCAAAGCCGAACGAATCATTGCCGAAGCGGTCATCCGGTTCCGGCAGTGGCTTGAAAGCCTGAGCGTTGTTCCCACCATTGTCGCCCTGCAAAAAAAACTGGACGGCATCGCAGCAGCGGAGCTCGATAAAACCCTGCATGCGCTGAATCATTTAGCCGAACGTGACCGGGAAGTTGTCGAGCGGATGACCCAGTCCCTGATCCATAAAATTCTACATGATCCGATCCTGTGGTTAAAACGCGAGGGGCATGACAACGACCGGTCCGCACTGCTGGATATTACCCGCAAACTATTCAAGCTGGATGAACCCTGAAGCGGCATAAAAACATGATGGGAGGATACATTTGAAAAATATCGCTTTTCTGTTTCCCGGACAGGGATCGCAAATTGTGGGAATGGGACTCGATCTTTACCAGGAGTTTGGTTTTGTCCGAGAAATTTTCGAAATGACCGATGAAATTGCCGGGGCCAATATTTCGCGGCTGTGTTTTAAGGGCCCGTTGGAAGACCTGACCCAGACCGTAAATCTCCAGCCTGCCATAACAGCCGTCAATCTGGCCTGCCTGGCGGCCATCCAAAACGAAGGCGTGGCGCCGAATGTATCGGCCGGGCACAGCCTGGGCGAATACAGTGCGCTGTGTGCCGCCGGCATCACTTCCCGGGAAGACACCCTCCGGCTGGTCATCAAACGGGGAGAGCTAATGCACCGGGAAGCCACCCGGCATCAGGGCGCCATGCATGCACTCCTGGGCCTTTCCATGGAGACCGTTCAGCAGATCGTGCTTCAGGTTCAGGCCGAGGGCCCGGTCTCTGTCGCCAACCATAACACCGAACTTCAGATTGTCATCACCGGCGCCCCGGGGCCGGTTGAAAAAGTGTCGGCCCTTGCCAAAGAACAGGGCGCCAAGTCCATCCCCCTGCGGGTCAGCGGCGCCTGGCACAGCGAACTGATGAAAGGCGCCGAAGCTGAATTCAGTGAATTTCTCAAATCCATACCCTTTCATCCCCCCGCCGGCGCCGTTGTGCACAATGCCAGCGCCAATACGGCCGCCCAGCCGGACGAAATCAAAGCGATCATGGCAAAGCAGTTGTGCAGTCCGGTGCGCTGGTACGATTCGATGCGCAGAATGGAAGCCGATGGGGTTACGCTGTTTGCCGAAATCGGTCCCGGCAGGGTCCTGACGGGGATGACAAAAAAGATTCTGCCGCACGATTTTTCCGGACAAATCCTGAATGTGAATGATTTAAAAACATTTGAAACTTTCTTGAAAGCCGTAAGCTGATTGGAATTTAGTTTTTACTCTAAAACCAAAGTTGTTGATTCTATCCCGGGAGGCGCCATGAAAACAACAAAAATTATTACGGCAATGCTGATATTGGGGGTTCTTTTTGCAATACCGGCCTTCAATCCGGCTCCGGTTGCCGGTGCGCAAAAACCCTTCATTTTCGGTCTGCTGCTGGTGGGGCCGTCCAATGACCGCGGCTGGAGCCAGGCTCATTTTGAAGCGGGGCATTATGTTGAAAAACATATTCCCGGAACCAGAATGATTTATATCGACAGGGTCAACCCGGCCGATCGGCCCGGTGTGACCATTCCCCAGTTGGTTGACGATATGGTGGAAAAAGGCGCCAAACTGATCATCGCCAATTCCGACGATATGAAAGACGGCACCCGGGAAGCCGCGCTTCAGCATCCGGACATTCACTTCCTGCATATCTCCGGGGATGATGTCCTCACGGGAAAAGCGCCCGGGAACCTCAGCAACCTGATGGGCCGGATGGAATACGGCAAGATGATGGCCGGATTCGCTGCCGCCATGACTACCCGAAGCGGCCGGATCGGATATCTGGGACCGCTGATCAACGAGGAAACCCGCCGGCTGGCAGCCTCGTGTTATCTGGGCGCCCGCTATGCCTGGGAAAAAGTCCTGAAAAAAAAGCCGGCGGATTTAAGGTTTCAGGTTACCTGGATCGGCTTCTGGTTCAATATTCCCGGTGTCACCGCCGACCCCACCCAGGTGGCCCAGAACTTTTTCAATACCGGTTTTGATGTCATCGTCTCTGGCATCGATACGACAGAAGCCGTTGTCGTTGCTCTTCAAAAGAAAAATGAAGGTAAAACCGTTTGGGCTATTCCGTACGACTACATCGGCGCCTGTGAAGGCGCCTCGGAAGTCTGCCTGGGGGTTCCTTATTTTAACTGGGGACCGAGTTACGTTCGTTTTATCAGGGAATCCATGGCCGGCATATGGAAATCCGTATGGGTCTGGCTGGAGCCGGACTGGAAGGATATCAATAACCCCGACACCTCTGCCGTCGGATTTGCCGCCGGACCGGCTCTTTCCGCTTCGGCCCGGCAGACTCTGGATACTTTTATAAAGGATCTCGGTTCCAAAAAGATTGAACTTTTCAAAGGACCTCTCAATTATCAGGATGGCAGCCGATTCCTGAAAAACAATGAAATTGCCACCGATCAGCAGGTCTGGCACCTGCAACAGCTCCTGGAGGGGATGTCCGGTCAAAGCAGCGCCAAATAGGGGGTAGACAGGCTGAAGGGGAATAGGCTGAAGGCTGAAGGTGAATAGACATTATCAAAAAAACCTATCAGCCTTCAGCCTAAACCCCTTATGCTTATCCCACCCTGCAGATCAACCCTTTCAGGTACTCCCCTTCCGGAAAGTTGAGACTGACCGGGTGGTCGGGAGCCTGGTGCAGCCTTTGGACAATCTGGACATCCCGCCGGGCATCCAGAGCGGCATAGGCAACCGTTTTTTGAAACAGATCCCGGTCGACATGGTGGGAACATGAAAATGTGATTAATATGCCGCCGGGTCTCAGAAGCTTCATCGCCGCCAGATTGATATCCTTATAAGCCCGGCAGGCTTGTTTGACATCACGGGCGGACTGAGCGAATTTGGGCGGATCCAATATAACGGCATCAAAACTTCGGCCGATCGCGGCATACCGGCGCAGGGCTGCAAACACATCCGTCTGTTCTAATTGCACCGCCGCCGGATCCAGACTGTTTAACACGGCGTTTTGCCCGGCGACGGCAAGCGCCTGGCCGGAACTGTCCAGACTTGTTACCGATGCCGCGCCCCCCTTTAACGCGGCAATACAAAAGCCGCCGGTATAGGCAAAGCAATCCAGAACTTCCGCCTGGTCGAGGTATTCCGCCGCCAAGCGGCGATTTTTGCACTGATCCAGATAAAAACCGGTTTTATGGCCCCGCCGGATATCAACCAGAAAACGAAAAGGTCCGTCTTTGATTTTGACCATGTCCGGGGGAGCTTCTCCCAGAAGGATGCCTGTATTTTGCGGCAATCCCTCCTTTTCCCGCACGGTAACGTCGGAACGCTCATATATGCCTTTGATCGGTATAAGGTCCGCCAGGATCTCGAGTATTGTTCTTTTCCAGTATTCCGTTCCCGCCGCCAGAAACTGACACACCAGAAAATCCCCATATCGATCCACGATCAATCCGGGCAGGCCGTCCGATTCGGCATAAACCAGACGACCGGTGTTTATATTCCTCCCGGCCGGCCCGCGCTGCCGGAAGGCAACGGCCCTTTCCAGCCGGATTCGAAGAAATGCCGCTGACACATCTTCTTCCGGCTGGAAGGTCCATACCCGGACTGCAATCTGAGAACGGGGTGAAAACGCTCCGCGGCCGCACACGCGGCCGTCGCGGGTGCGGATGGCAACCGTTTCTCCCCTGGCCGGAGACCCCTCCACCTTCTCTATCGCACCGGAAAAAATCCAGGGATGCCGGTTCCGGATAGATTTTTCACGACCGGATTTTAAGATAATCGCTGCCATCTGCTGCTGCCACTCCATTTTCACAGGATTCGGACTTTTGACTTTACAGAACTTTTGAATCATCGTAAACAGTAATTTTAATTACCATATTCGTTACAATCAGTTACAAATGCCTTGACCCAAAATAATTATTAAAATACTATATTCGGTCAAGTCTGGATTACCAATATCAGGATGCTGGAGGAGTCATAATGGGGCGGATAAAGTTGGCAATTGTCGGATTGGGGAACTGTGCTTGCTCACTGCTGCAAGGGATTCATCATTATACCAATAGCGATAAACAGGACTTAACCGGTTTGTTGCACGAACGGATCGGTGGTTACCGGCCTGCGGATATCGAAATCGTTGCCGCTTTCGACATCGACCGGCGCAAGGTGGGCAAGGATGTTTCCGAGGCTGTTTTCCAAAAACCGAATTGCACCAAGATTTTTTGCAGCAATATTCCCTCTGCGGGAGTGATGGTGCGGATGGGCAAAATTGCCGACGGCGTGTCGCCGCACATGCGGGAAATCGATGCCGAATATACCTTTCTTCCGTCGGACGATCCCGAGCCGGAAATGGATGAGGTGGTCAAGGTCCTGCGGGATTCCGGGGCTGAAATTTTACTGAACTATCTGCCGGTCGGTTCGGAAATCGCCACACGTTTCTACGCCGAATGCGCACTTTCCGCCGGCGTCGGATTTATCAATAATATTCCGGTTTTTATTGCCAGCGATCCGCAGTGGGCCGAGCGCTTCCGCGCCCGGAAGCTTCCCATTGTGGGGGACGATATCAAATCTCAGATGGGCGCCACCATCGTTCACCGCGTTCTGACCGATCTGTTCCGCAAGCGCGGCGTTAAGCTGGAACGGACCTATCAGCTTAATTTCGGCGGGAATACCGATTTTTTAAACATGCGCAACTACAGCCGCCTGATTTCAAAAAAGATCTCCAAGACCGAAGCGGTTGCCTCCGTCGTCGGACAAAAGCTTTCCGATGAAAATATCCACGTGGGCCCCAGCGACTATGTGCCCTGGCAGAAAGACAACAAGGTCGGCTTTATTCGAATGGAGGGGAGCCTCTTCGGCGGCGTCCCCATGAACCTCGAACTAAGGCTTTCGGTGGAAGATTCTCCCAATTCGGCCGGCGTCGCCATCGATGCAATCCGCTGCTGCAAGCTCGCCCTGGACAGGGGCATTGCCGGCGCACTGTCTTCGGTCTCGGCGTATTTCATGAAACATCCTCCTATCCAGTATTGCGACGACGAAGCCTACCGCATGACCGAGGATTTTATTCAAGGCGTCAGAAAAGATTGATGTTCATCAAAACCGTCCAAAAATGGATTGAAACCCGGTTTCTAACCCTGACCCAGCCGCTTTGCAACTGGCTTGTCCGACGGCGGACGGACCCCAATATCGTCTCGGCCGCCGGATTCATCCTCAGCGCAATCACCGGCATCCTTTATGGCGCCGGGTATCTTTTTTGGGGAGGAATCGGCATTCTGCTGGCAGGTACCTGCGACACGCTGGACGGGCGCCTGGCGCGGCAAAGCGGCCGTGACAGCGGTACCGGCGCTTTTCTTGACAGCACCCTCGATCGCTTCGGTGAAATCTTCATATTTTCCGGGCTGGCTTGGCATTATGCCGGGCTCGGCCCGGCTGCTTCCGGACAACCCGGAACCGGCCGGCTGATGGTGCTGCTGACCGTTCTGTCCCTGACCGGCTCATTGATGGTCAGCTATATCCGCGCCCGGGCCGAGGGCCTGGGAATGAACTGCAAAGTCGGAATGATGCAGCGACCGGAACGGATGTTTGTTTTGCTCGTCGGATCTCTTGCCGCCGCGCTGCCGGCTGTGGGCCTTGCCGCACTGAACGTTACCATCGGACTGTTGGCCGTTCTGACCAACTATTCAGCCTGGCAGCGCCTGCGTCATGTCTACGGACAATTAGCAAAGAAATCATAACTATTCATCAGCTTGAAGCCGCAAAGCCCGTGAAACATGCGGATTGAATTTCAGGATATCCATAAATATTATGGGCCGGTCAAGGCCAACAACGGCATATCCTTGACCGTCATGCCGGGAACGATCCACGGCATCCTCGGAGAAAACGGCGCCGGTAAAAGCACCCTGATGAAAATCCTGGCGGGCTATGCCGGCAAAACCGCCGGTGACATTTTCATCAACGGCGCACCCGTCCATTACGCAAACCCCGCTCAGGCCGCCCGCCTGGGAATCGGCATGCTGTACCAGGACCCCCTGGATTTTCCGCAGCTTTCAGCCCTGGATAATTTCATGCTGGGTCAGTCCCACGGCTTTGTCCGCCGCCGCCTTTATTTTAAGGATCGGTTCCTGCAGCTTTGCCGGCGTTTGAACTTTTCACTCTCACCCGAAGCAGCCGTTGACAGTCTGACCGTCGGTGAACGGCAGCAGCTTGAGATCATCCGGCTGTTGTCTCTGGGGTGCCAGGTACTGATCCTGGATGAACCCACCTCCGGGATATCCGGCATTCAGAAGGAAATTCTTTTTAAAGCCTTGCGAAAATTAACGACCGAAGCTAAAAGCATAATCCTGGTGTCCCACAAACTGGAAGATGTGGAAGCCTTGTGCGACCGCGTCTCCGTCCTGCGGCAGGGCGTTGTGGCCGGAGAAATGGAACGGCCGCTGGATACGTCTGCTTTGCTGAAGCTGATGTTTGAGGCCCTGCCGGTTTCGCCGCTTTGCCGGAACGCTCTATCCGATCAGGAATTACTGACCATGCGTGGTGTTTCAGCAGGCGGGGGGCGCACCGGTCTGGCACCCTGCGATGTAGTCGTCAGCCGGGGTGAAGTCGTAGGTCTGGCCGGCCTGGAGGGAAGCGGTCAGGGGATTTTTTTAAAGGTCGCCTGCGGGCTGCAGCCGCCCTTGTCCGGTTCTGTTTATCTGGCCGGCGAAAACATCAGCCGCAAGGGTTATCATTTTTGCAGACAGGCCGGGGCGTTTTACCTGCCCGCCTCGCGCCTGGAGGAAGGCCTGATAGCCGATATGACTCTTACTGAACATTTCGCCCTGCAGGAAGGCGCCGGCTCGTTCTGGGTTCCGCGGCAAAAATTTCGGCAAACGGCCGAACAAAAAATTCGACAGTTTCACATCATGGCAAAACCGGAAACACCCGTTCAGTCCTTATCGGGGGGCAATCAGCAGCGGCTGCTCCTGTCTTTTCTACCCCGAAATCCCCAACTTCTCCTCCTTGACAATCCCACCCGCGGCCTGGATTTGGAATCCACCCGGTGGGTCTGGCAACATCTGCAAAACTATTGTTCAGAAAATACCGGCCTTATCTTCTCTTCTCCGGAATTGGAAGAGATTCTGACGGTTGCCTGGCGGGTGCTGATCTTTTTCAACGGTCGTATAATCAGGGACGTTAAAACCGCTGATATCGACATCCATGAACTGGGCCGGGCAATTTCCGGCAAGGTGTGAGTTGGTATTGATTTTCATAAATATACTCGATGGATTTCGGATTGTATCCGGAATGAAGAAAAATTTCAGGACTCTGATTTCTTTAATCCTGCGGAATTTTTTTTGAAGGGAGAAGAGCGGAGGATTTTTGCAGCACCGACGGTTTTATGACCCGAAAAAATTTATTCAATTCCTGCAGGACCTTTGGTTTGCCCTGTTTGCCGTATTTGTCTTTACCTCGGTTGTTCTTCTGCTGGCCGATGCTCCGCCGCTGTCGGCTTACTACCATATTTTCCAGGGATCCCTGGGGTCATTGAATAAGTTTTCTCATGTCGTCAAAGCATGGATCCCCCTGACCCTGTGCGCCTGCGGACTTCTGTTCACGTTCAGAATCGGCCTCTGGAACATCGGCATCGAAGGCCAGGTAATGATGGGCGCCGTTTTTTCGACGGCCGCGCTGCGCCTGGGGCTCAATGCCGACCTGACGCCCCTGGTCCTGGGGTGTTCTTTTATGGCCGGCGCTGCCGGCGGCGCCCTGTGGGCGCTCCTGGCCGGGTATTTAAAAACCCGGGGCGGGGTACATGAGATATTCGCCGGTCTGGGTTTAAATTTTGTAGCCCAGGGAATTATCCTGTGGTTGATCTTCGGCCCTTGGAAGCGGCCGGGGGTTGCGTCCATGAGCGGCACCGAACTGTTCCCGCGGGAATTGTGGCTGTCTCAAACGGCTACGCTGAAACTCCCACCGGCCGGGCTCGCCTTTGTCCTGCTGGCAGTAATCCTTGCCACCCTGCTGCTGGTCTATGCCCGGATCGGTTTAAATTTAAAAGCTATTGGAAACAATTCCGCCGCCGCCTTTCTTTTCGGGCTTAAACCGGATCGCTACATGTTGATCGCCATGGTCTTGGCCGGCGGACTGGCAGGGCTGGCCGGCAATCTCCAGGTTACCGGGGTGTATCACCGTCTGCTGCCGGCCATTTCCAGCAATTACGGGTACCTGGCACTGCTGGTGGTCATGCTCTCAAACTACAACATCTGGGCAGCGCCGGCCGTCGCCTTCCTTTTTGCCTGTCTGAATACAGGCAGCATCCAGCTCCCGATGATGCTCCGGCTGGATTCATCGCTAAGCGGCGTGATTCAGGGCTCATTGGTACTGGCGGCCCTGGCTCTGCGGGCCTGGCGCAAACGGCGCAGCGCGGAAAAGGTGTCCCATGCATGAATTGGATCTGATCGTCCTGTTTGCCGGCATTGTCGCCGGGGCCGCTCCGATCGTCCTGGCGGCTATTGGGGAAACCATTACGGAACGGGCCGGCTTGATCAATCTCTCCCTTGACGGAACGATCCTTTTAAGCGCCATGACGGCTTTTGCCGTCGCCTGTGAAACCCAAAGTCTTTTGCTGGGCTTCCTGGCGGCCGCCCTGGTGGGGGCCCTGACGGCGGCAACCGTGGCCGTCTTCAGCATCTACCTGGGACAATCCCAGGTGGCCGTCGGTTTTGTCCTGACCCTGATGACCCGGGACCTGGCTTATTTTCTCGGCGACCCCTATGCCCGCATCCACGGCCCCCAGGCCGCATCATACCCCATTGCGCTTCTATCGCAGGTTCCGGCGATCGGCCCGATCTTTTTCAGCCATAGCTTTCCGGTCTATCTGAGCCTGGCGCTGATCGGTCTCTCCGGGTGGTATCTGTATACCACCCCGCTGGGCTTGCAGCTGCGATCCGTAGGTGAAAACCCTCTGGCCGCCTTTGCCAGGGGAATCATGCCGCAGCGGCTGCAGCTCTTCTATGCCATGTGCGGCGGAATGCTGGTGGGGCTTGCCGGCGCCACCTTTTCGCTCGCTACCAAACCGGGCTGGGGTCGGCCCCAGGGGGCCGAAGGGACCGGCTGGATCGCTCTTGCGCTGGTGATCTTCGGCGGCTGGAATCCTGTCAAAGCAGCCTTGGGAGCCTATTTTTTTGCTTTCCTGCAAATTATGGGTATATACTCTCAGGAATGGCTTCCGTCTGTCCCGGCCCAGGTGTTTCAGGTGGCGCCCTTTCCCCTCATGATTTTTACCCTGCTCCTGATGAACCTGGTTCAGAAGGGTTCCCTGCTTAAACGGACCGAGCTCAGCCTCTTGAAAAAATCGCTGCTGCGGATCTTGGCAGGGTCTGCTCCGGCCGCCTTGGGGAAACCGTACCGGCCTGATTAAAGCCTGTTTGATGATATGAAACGGAAACCATCGGGCAGTCGGGTGTTTTCCTTTACGGGGAACGCCGCAACGTCCGCCACCTGGAGACAACCCTCGGCAACTTCGTTGCAGACCTCATGCGAACGCATACCGGCGCCCGGATCGCACTCATAAACGGCGGAAGCCTGCGGGCCAGCATCGCCTCCGGCCCTGTCACGCTGGAAGATGTTTTTAAATCCCTCCCTTACGCCAACGAAATCGTGCGGGTTCAGCTCACCGGTGCGGAACTGCTGCAGGTGCTCACCCGCTCGGTCGCCGGAAAACCGGAGGATGAAGACGGCGGAATTCACCGGCCTGCCCCTGCGCGAATTGATGGTGGAAACCTTCCGCTCGGGCGGAACGTTTTCAGCCGGGATTGAAGGTCGGATCGTGCGGCTCCCGTAGCGGCATGGGAGGTGCGGTCACCCGGGGCACTTGATAAAATCCCCCTCTTTCTGCCTGTGCGTGAACGCACCTGTCTGCGTCGCGAACGCAACAGGCAGGCGCAGACAGGTGGCAAAATAGTTGACGTTTCTTTATGGTTAGGTCATTATGACTACGATTTATTACAGGAGCATGACCATGAAAGAAAATACGATAAGCGTGGCCGAAGCCAAAAAGCATTTTTCCGACCTACTCGGCCAGGTGGCGTATAAAAAAAACGCATCCTCATCACAAAAAGGGGCAAGCCCATGGCGCGCATAATCCCCGCCGAGGCAAACCCAGATCATTTGGTTGATGCTCAGGGATGGCTTGATAATGATGATCCATTTTTCGATGCGATAGATCATATTGTTCAAGAACGTCAAAAGCATGTGCCGAGAATTTTACAAGAAACCAACGGCAACGAATGTACCTTTTAGATACCAATATTCTCAGCGAGCTGATTAAAAAGAATCACAATCCATGCTACAGTTCTAACCCATAAATTTATCATGATTACGGCCAATACACGCCATTTTTCGAGAATCAGGAGTTTGGCGGTTGAAAACTGGCTTACAGAATGAAAACAAGTTGAGCTGAAGCCTTTCTGATGGTCGCAAAATGAATGGAACAAACCGTTCGAACATTAAAGCGGGAACCCGGGTCCAGGTGGTTCAAAAGCAGGATCAGCGCACCGGCAGGCTGACCGAAGGGGTGGTTAAGGACATTCTCACAAAGTCCGCCTTTCATCCCCATGGCATCAAGGTCCGCCTGGCCAGCGGCGTCGTCGGCCGGGTGAAAAATATTCTTTCTTAGGAAACTGAACATTTCTATTCTTTTCCTCAATATGGGGATACTTTATGATTGACTCCCTATCCACAATTTTGTATTCGAATAAATACGTTAACCACATACATAGTGAAAATCCGGACCGATTCCTCACCACCGTCCGATCGGTGATGTTTTCATCATGAAGAGGAACGTCATCCAGACCGCTTCCCACATGCATACTCATCCCGGCTTCGAAGTTATCTCCGCCCTCTCGTTCACTTATTGTAAATATATTCAGCCGGATGGGGCGTTTCGGATTTGCGGGTTAATTAGGAACATTCAATGAAATCTGAAAAAATTACCCTCTCCCAGCTCGAATCGTTCCTATTCAAGGCAGCCGATATCCAGCGCGGCAAAATGGACGATTCGGAGTCCAGGGAATTCATTTTCGGGCTGCTCTTTCTCAAACGTTTGTCCGACGAATTCGACCGCAAGCGTATGCAGCTCAGAAATACGGACTTTGCCCACTTTAAAGACCAGCCCGACAAGTTAAAGGAACTTCTTGAAGACAAAACCTCCTGCGGCGAAACCTTTTTCGTTCCGCTCCGCGCCTGCTGGCATGAGTCGTGGATTGATGAAAACTGGGATGAAGTCCCCACGCTCAAGCGCCTCATGCACGACATTGGCAACATGCTCGACAAGGCCATAGCTGCCGTGGAAGACGAAAACAATGCCCTGGCCGGGGTGCTTAAAAACAACATCAATTTTGATTTTTTTGCCGGGCCTGGGTTCGTTAAATAAAAATTTATTTTTCCCCGGAATCCAATCATCCAAGAAAAGAGAATGGACAATGAAGGAAAAGCTTTCTTTAAGCATTCAGAAGATCGAGAGATTGATACACGTGATACGTGGCCAAAAGGTCATGCTGGATGCAGATTTGGCAGAATTGTATGGAGTCGAGACAAGGGTGTTAAAACAGGCAGTCAGAAGGAACAAAAATCGATTTCCGTCTGATTTCCTGTATGAGCTGACAAAAGAGGAGAATCGGGATCTAAGATCACAAAATGTGATCTTAGAACCAGGAAAATATTCCAAGTATTTGCCTTTTGCCTTTACAGAGCAAGGCGTAGCCATGCTTTCCACTGTTTTAAATAGCGAGAGGGCAATAGAGGTTAATATCGAAATCATGCGGGCTTTTGTTAGAGTTCGTGAAATGCTGGGGGCGCACAGGGAACTTGCTGCCAGGTTGAAGGACCTGGAAAACCACATTGAGGATCATGACGAACAGATTCAGACTATTTTCGAGGCGATCCGTCAACTTATGATGCCGCCCGAAAAGTCCAGAAAACCGATCGGCTTTGAAATCAAGGAGCCGAAAAGGCGCTATGGGAAAAAATAAACGAGAACACCGTAACAGGCGGGACGCTGATGCAGAAAGTTCCGTAAGGATGAATTCGATTCAGGTCCACATGGAAGCTTTTTCCTTGACATGAAGACAAATTGGGAACAGCCCAAAAACTGAATTTTAATGTTTAGACGCGTTAGAGGGGTAGGAGGCTGATACGGGATTAGCGGAAAAACGGGACTCAGCGAGTCCCGAATCCGGCTTCCTAATTACCCATGAACGAAAGACTCTATCTTTTGAAAATCCGACTACTTGAAATTGAACCCGAAATCTGGCGGCGCTTTGTCGTGCCGGCCGGCATTACCCTGGACCGGCTGCATGATGTCATTCAGATTGTAATGGGGGTGAACGATGAACTGCTGAAATACCTGCGGTGGTCGCGGGATAGGATCAGACCGTGGCAACAGAGACCGTGAGCAAAGGTAATGGCATGATAAAACTTTGGTGTTACGAAGATTATGTGAAGCGTCTGGCTCATTCAAACAGACTGGTTCGCCGCCGGGCTTTGGATGCGTTAACAGACAAAATATCCCCTTCTTAATGGACGGGAATATTTTCCGGAAGGGAAAATGGAAGGGAAACCAAAAGAAAAACGACAAGCAACTTACTTTGTTCAGTGATTAAATGTAGAAGACGATGTCGCAAGAAAAAACAACTGCAAGCACCGCATCGCGGTTACATAAATGGATGGTAAGAATCCTCCTGGTCATCATGGCCGTTGAATGGGTTCTCCTTATTGTTGAAAAACAATGGCTGTCCGCTGCCATGGTTTTTCTGATCATTGCGATCGTGATTTCTCCGGAAATCCTGATGAAAAGATTCGCGGTAACCATTCCAACGGAGTTTCAGATTCTCGCCATCATCTTCGTGTTTGCCGCTCTCTTTCTCGGGGAGGTGCGCAGCTTCTATACGCGTTTCTGGTGGTGGGATATTGTGCTGCATACCAGTTCCGGACTCCTGCTGGGTATTGTCGGTTTCCTCCTCGTCTATGTCCTCAATGAACATAAGCGCATCGATTTTCACATGCATCCGCGCTTCGTGGCGCTGTTTGCGTTTGTCTTTGCCGTGGCGGTCGGTGCGCTTTGGGAGATCTTCGAGTTTGGCATGGACCGGATATTCGGAACCAACATGCAGAAACCCATGTTGGGGGATCCTTCCGGCTTGACGGATACGATGTGGGATCTGATCGTCGATACCCTGGGGGCTATTGCCATCAGCACGTTCGGCTGGTGGTATATGAAGCAGGGGCAGCGTTCGTTTATCGAAGACTGGATTCAAAAATTTATCGACAAGAACCCGAGGTTTTTCTCACGAAAGAAACTGTTCCGCAGGTGAAGCGCACCTTCACACACCTTTCTTTTTCACCTGGATGTATTCATCCCATTCCATTGGCAGCAGGTGTTTTTTCTTGTTGTTGCAGTCTTTGCAGCAGGGGACCAGGTTGCCCTTGGTGCTCTTGCCGCCACGGGAGATCGGAACGATGTGATCCATGGTAAGTTCCTTGGGCGCTGTCCAACTGCCGCAGTAGTAACAAACCCCCTTGGCCAGGCGGCGTTTCCACCACTGGGATTCCCGCAACTCTCTGGCCTTCTGACGCTCTCTTTTCAGGTCGGATGCGTCCAGCTGAAATGCAAGTGGGTCCATGTTTTCCTTTTCCGGTTATGCCGACAGGCCCAGTCCGGCAAGCCATTTATCAACTTCGCACCGGAGCAGGACATAAAATTTCTCACTCCCGCCCAGCCCTTTGCGGCCGAAAAAATAATTGATTTCAAGAAACAGCGGCTGTTTCCGCTCTTTATCGCTTGCGGCTGGAGCTGAAAATATCAAATCAATTCCAGCCAGGTTGATCCCGGTTTCATGGCAAAATTTCGCTGAAATTCTTTCGGCGGCGGCCCTCCCGGCAGAATCGGAATCCGCATCCATTACGGCGCCTTTTGCCAGGCTGGAATAAAAACTGTCCTTTCCAGACTGGATTCTCCAGTACGAAACCATCGCCTGGCCGACAACAACCACCCGTAAACTTTTACCGCCCGACGGAATGTATTCCTGCAACAAAAATCCCGTGAGCCCGCCGCGTTCATAATCAGCGACTTTTTCCATTATCCCGTCAATCTCTTCCGACGAACGGATTAAATGAACCGATTCACCTTCGCCGCCCCATGAAAACTTAAATACAAAGGGATAACCGAAATCACCCCCGGGCTCCTTTCCGTCATACTGCCTTTTGTAAGCAAGAATATCCTGGAAAATTTCGGTTTTGGGGTGCGTCGCCCCGGTTTTCTGAAACAGCCTGATCTGCCCGATTTTGCCGGGATGCTTAAACCTGGCATCATAATTGGGAAAAACATTCCCGCAGTGATCGCGTGCCATTTCATACAACGTCCGGCTGCAACCCTGGGATAGAATGACGGCATCGGCGGCCTTGATCGCTTTTAAATCCTCTTTATCCGGGCTTCGGCCGGCGCAGATAATATTCCGGTCCCCTTCGATACAGGGATGAAACGAAAGAATCATTTCTTAATAATTTTTCAGCCTTTCACTTGAATCCTTGGCCCCTTGACCCCCTGAATCCTTTCAGAATCATCACTTTATTTGCGATGATTTCTAATACCCGAATTTTCTGAGAGCCCTGGTATCCCTGCTCCAGTTTTTTTGAACCCGTACGAAAAGCTTTAAAAATACCTTTGCCCCCACCATTTTTTCGATTTCTTTACGGGCTGCCGCCCCGATCTCTTTCAGTTTAGCGCCGTTTTTCCCGATAATGATCCCTTTCTGGGAATCGCGCTCCACATGAATGCTGGCGTCAATTTTTACCAGCGCGGTTTCATCGTCCTGCTTAAACCGATCGACGGTAACCGCCGTGGCGTAAGGGATTTCCTGGCCTGTTAGGCGAAACACCTTTTCACGGATCATCTCGGCGGCAATGAATCGCTCCGGCAGATCCGTCAGGCTTTCCGGCGGGAAAAAGGGCGGCCCCGGCGGCAGAATTGCCATCATGGATTGCACCAGTTCATCTATTCCACTTCCCTGTCTGGCGGAAACCGGGACTGTTTTTTCAAACCGGTACCTGCCGGATGCCTTCTCAATTATTTCAGGAAGCTGTGCTTTTTTAATCAAATCGATCTTGTTGAGCGCCAGCACGACCGGTCGGTTCTGATGGTGCAGTTTTTCTATCAGAACCCCTTCCGATTCCGAATCCGGTTCGGATGCATCGGCCACCAGCAGGATCAGGTCTACATCCCCAAGGACCGACAGGGCAGTATCCACGATGCGGATATTCAGGGGGCTCCTGGCTTTGTGAATGCCGGGGGTGTCTATAAAAACAATCTGGGCCTTGGGACGGTGCAGGACGCCCAGGATACGATTGCGAGTGGTCTGCGGCTTGCTGGAAGTAATCGATATTTTTTCTCCCAGCATCCGGTTCATAAGTGTGGATTTTCCCACATTGGGCGCGCCGGCAATCGCCACAAACCCGGATTTAAAATTTTCTGTATTGTCCTCTGTTTTTACCACGAAAAAAATCCTTAAAAATATCGTTGAGTAGACCCTGACGTTTCAAAAGTGTGGATAACATGCAATTTGTAATGTTACCCCACAAGGTCCTGGCATAATTTTTTAAGCAATCACTCCCTGCTCCTTGCCTGGGATGCCGGTAACATCTTTCACCGAAAATATTGAAAGCATTTATCGTTAAAATTAAGTGGGCAACGCGTCGGATGCACGTTGAGTTTAGGACCGGATGCAATGGGGAATTAAACCCGCTTTATAATTAAAGTGCGCCCCACCAACAAAACTTCTTATGGATATGAGCAAACACCTAAGTGGCACACCCCTGCAGGGGCATTGTAAATGATGATGTTATCTCTATTGCTAATCCACGATTCTTCAAAGAGGAATAGGTCCGGCCTTTTGCGATGATTGCCATCAGCCTGCGGCCTGCTTCCGGTTGCCGTCGTGCAGGTAGCAGATCAGCCCGCACTGCAGGCAGCGCTGCGCTTCATTTTGCGCGGCAGCATCGCTGAAGCCTTTCTCAAGCTCCCGGCCGGCCGCCAGTTCAAGCGGCGTGCTGAGGGGCATGATTTCCCGGCCGATGGACGGCACCCGTTCGACCTGATCCACATTTTGAATGTCGGACTGCGGCGTCACCACCGCTTCCGGCAGGGTAATCGGGAGGCCGTACAGGGCCTGCTGGATGGACCCGGCCGCCCGGCGTCCGGCGCCGATGGCCCGGATGGCGGCTGAAAAATCCGTCTGGGCGCCGCCCGGCGCCAGCACGCCGACGGCGTCCCTGTTGGCCGGTTCCTTGTAGGCCTCAAGCGCCTGCCAGCGCAGCGTTCCATCCGCCGTCAGACCGTCTTCACCGATTTCGTCCTCCGGCGCCTTGGTAATAATGAATTCCGGCAGTCTGCCGGAGGAAAGGATCAGGGTCTCCACCGGAAGAGTCTCCGTCGTCCGGGTTAAAAGATCGGTGCACTCGAGTTCGACGAGACGGTCTTCCCGGCCGGCCAGACGGCTGACGGCGGCTGCAAAGCGGACTGTGATCCCTTCCTTATCCAGCGCTTCGATCCCGGCAGCATCCATGCCGGCCTGTTCCCGGGTTTCGCGAAGGAGGATCGTGACGGTTTGGGCGGATTTTTTCCGGCACCTGCGGGCCGCGTCCACGGCCAGCTTCCCCCCGCCGCAAATCACGACCTGAGAGCCGCAGGCGATGCCGTTGCTGTTTCTGATAAAATCGATCAGGAGATGCGTCCCGGGGATGGCGGTCTCGGGTGCGCTGCTTCTTAAAAGCCGGCTGTCCCAGCCGCCGGCGGCGAGAAATACGGCTTCGGAGCCTTCCCTGAGGAGGGAGGCGATGCTGAAATCCTTTCCCAGCATTTTCCCGGTTTCGATCCGGACGCCGATTTCACGGATGCCGTCGATGTCCCAGTCGAGTATTTCCCGGGGCAGCCGATAGGCGGCAATGGCGCTGCGCAATAGTCCCCCCGGTTCCCCGGCGGCTTCGTAGACCGTCAGCTCATGACCCAGCCGGGCGCTAAAAAAAGCGGCAGACAAACCCTCGACGCCCCCGCCCACCACCGCAATCTTTCGCCCCGTTGCGGGGGCCTTGAAGGGCAGAATCCGTTTATCCTGTTTTTTCTCAAAATCGGCGGCATAGCGCTTCAGAAAATTAATGGCAACCGGCTCATCCACAAACCGGCGCCGGCAGTCCTGCTCGCAGGGGCGGGGGCAGATCCGGCCGATCACGGTTGGAAACGGGTTGCGTTCCTTGATCACCTGTACGGCCTTATGAAAGTCACCAACGGCGATCTGATGGATGTATTCGCGGATGTCGATGCCGGCCGGACAGGCCCGCTGGCAGGGCGTGGTGCATTCCGCGGTGGTGTATTCCCGCATGATCCGGCGGGTGACCGAAGACATCGTGATGATGTTTTTCGGACAGACGCGCTCGCAGGTTCCACAGCCGGTGCAGCGTTTTTCATCCACCAGCGGAAGCCCCTTGGGCCCCATGGTAATGGCGTTGAACGGACAGGCCCGGGCACAGGTACCCAGCCCGAGGCAGCCGATCGTACAGACTTTCATCCCGCCGCTTAAAAGCGCAGCCGCGCGGCAGTCGTTCAGACCGTCGTAGATGTATTTGAGATCGGCGGCGGCAACCCCGTAGGTGCACCCCGGTTTGGCGATGTCCGGCTCCCGGGCCTCGACCGCCACCCCCATGAGCGCCGCAATCGCTGCGGCCACGTCCGGTCCGGCCGCTACGCATGAAGTCGGAGACGCTTTTCCGGCCGCAATCGCCGCGGCATTGGCCGAGCAGCCGGGCTTTCCGCAGCCGCCGCAGTTGGCGCCCGGAAGCGCCGCCTCAATATCCAGAATGAGCGGATCGACATACACATAAAAAACCTTTGACGCCACGGCCAGCATCGCCCCGATCATCAGTCCCAGAATTCCCATTACGGTAATGGCTTCTACCACGTCTATTCTCCTATACAGAAACTTTTATTGCGATACATGCCCATCCATATCGATAAAAACCCTCTCATGCAGGCAGGCGACTTCACAGCGCCAGGGTCGCAATCCGGTAGCAGCGCAGGCAGCGTGCCGCTTCGGCAATGGCCTCCGGCGGCGCAAACCCCTCTTCGACTTCGTCGAAGGAAAACTTTCTCTTTTCGGGCGGCAGCATGCGAAGCTGCCTGCGGGCCCGGCCGCCGACCGTGCCGACCTTCTCATGGGGATCATACACCCGGACGGCTTTAAAAAACGTGTCGAAATCGTCGCTCTCTTCGTGTTCCAGCGGTTTGCCGTTGATCAGGCAATCGATGCTGAAGGCCGCCCGGCGCCCGCCGGCACAGGCCGTAATCAGGGCGCCCGGACCGGTCTCGCAGTCCCCGGCCGAAAAAATTTTGGGCCGGCCGCTCTGCTTGGTGACGGGATCCACCCCGATGGTGTTCCAGCGGCTGATCTTAACGCCGTCGATTCCCTTCAGGAGGGACAGGTCGATCTGCTGGCCGATGGCCGGCACGATGGTGTCGCACTCAAATACGAATTCCGACCCGGCGATGGGAACGGGCCGGCGCCGGCCGCTGCCGTCCGGTTTGCCGAGCTTCATGCGGATGCATTCCAGCCCCGTCACCTTCCCGTTTTCCGCCAGCACCCGAACCGGCGCGGTCAGAAAATGAAACTGGACCTTTTCTTCCTCGGCATCATGAATTTCAACCTCATCTGCCGGCATTTCCGCGCGGGTGCGGCGGTAGACCAGATGAACATCCTTCTTGCCGATGCGAAAGGAGCTGCGCACGCAGTCGATGGCCACATTGCCGCCGCCGATGACCACGACCTTATTGCCGGCGACATAGGGATCGCGCCCCTGATTGATGTCCAGCAGGTACTGGATCCCCTGGATAAAACCCTGGTACCCTTTATCCTCCCCCTCCACCATCATGGCGGAGCTGTTCTGCGCACCGATGCCGATAAAGACTGCGTCATAATCGCTTTCAAGCTGCGACAGGGGGATGTCCCTGCCGACGGCGGTGTTGTAGTGAATCGTGACCCCCATCTTGCGGATCTGTTCGACCTCCCGGCGCAAAATCGGACGGGGCAGGCGGTAGTCCGGAATCCCCACCGCGGACATCCCCCCCGGCTCCCCCAGACGTTCAAAAATGGCAACCCGGTGTCCCCGGCCGGCCAGGTGAAAGGCGCAGGTCACCCCGGCAGGGCCGGCGCCTACAATGGCCACCTTCCCGGTCTTATCCGAGGGCGTAACCCCGTAATCCGGCTTTTTACAGTGAGCCGGTTCATCATCGGCCGCAAACCGTTTAAGATACTTGATTGAAATCGGCTCGTCCAGGTTGGCCCGCCGGCAATTCGCCTCGCAGGGGCGCACGCAGACCCGGCCGACAACGCCGGGAAGGGGCAGACGCTGCCGGATGATATCAAGGGATGCCCTGAATTTTCCCTCCCGGATGGATTCGACATAAGCGGGAATATCGAGATGAATCGGGCAGGCATCCATGCAGGGGGCCGTCACGCAGGAACGGTAAGATCCTCTGGCAACGGCCGCACCGCTTTGCAGGGCCGCCTGAAACGCTTCGGGAAAATGCTCCAGGGCATGCAGAATCGCCACCGGTCCGGTTTGACCGATGCTGCACTTGGCCGTGGCGCTGACGGTTCGGGCCAATGTCCGCAGGCGGCCCAAATCCTGCGGCTGCCCGCCGCCGCTGCAGATCCGCCCGAAAATCCCCGCCATGATCCCCGTCCCGGTCCGGCAGGGAATGCATTTCCCGCAGGAGGCCTGATGGACTTCGCGCATGTATTCCCGGCACAGGTCCACCAGGTCGACATCGGCCGACCGCAGGGCAATTCCGTACCAGCCGATGAGGGCCTTGATCTTTTCATCCGCCTTGAAATATTCCGGGAGGGGGGCCTGCTCGGCCGGTTTAAATGCCTGGGCGGCCTTGCCGCGGTTGTCCACCACCTGACCTCCCCAGGAACTGAAAAGAATGTCGTTCATAATTTATATCCTATTGGATTTTGATTAGTTCTCCCGCTGAGACGCTGCGCCGCAGAGGGTGTCATTCTTTCAAGCCGACGACAGACCCGGCGGCAACAGTATACTCAACCACGGCTGCACCGGTTTTTTTCGGTCATTCTCTGCGCCTCCGCGCCTCTGCGCGAAACCCTTTCAGATAACTATCCCGCCGCCGAGATCCTTACGGCGCATACCTTGTACTCGGGGATTCCCGAAACCGGGTCGAGGGCCGCGTTCGTCAGTTCGTTGGCGGCCGCTTTGGCAAAGTGAAACGGGATGAACACCGTCCCGGACACGGCCTTATCCGACACCTTCACGAGGGCGTTGATCTTCCCCCGCCGGGAGGCGATCGTCACCCGGCCGCCGGCCGCAACCTGGTATCGGCCGGCATCGGCGGCAGAAATTTCCACAAAACACTCCGGCGCCCGGTCCATTAACCCCTCCGACTTCATGGTCATGGTGCCGGTGTGGTACTGATACAGGAGCCTTCCGGTGGTCAGATAGAGGGGATAGTCTTCATCGATCTGCTCGGCCGGCGGAATATACTCGATGGCATGAAACAGCCCCTTTCCCCGGGTAAAGCGCTCCCGGTGCAGAACCGGGGTTCCCGGGTGATCCGGAACCGGGCAGGGCCAGTGAATCCCCTCGGCTTCAATGCGTGCATAGGTAATGCCGGCATAGGACGGGGTGACGGCGGCGATTTCCTCCATGATGGCCCGGCTGCCGTCGTAAGACATGGGATATCCCATACGGTCGGCAATCCGGCAGGTGATCCACCAGTCATCCCGGGCCTGGCCGGGGGGCTCGACCGCCTTGCGGACCCGCTGGACCTTGCGTTCCGTGTTGGCAAAGGTGCCGTCCTTTTCGGCAAAACAGCAGGACGGCAGGACCACATCCGCCAGCTTGGCGGTTTCCGTCAGGAAGATGTCCTGGACTACCAGAAACTCAAGCTTGGCAAAACCCTTGCGGGCATGGTTGAGATCCGGATCCGAAACCAGCGGATTTTCACCGACGATGTAAAGGGCTTTCAGGCTGCCGTCGGCCGCCTTCGGAATCATCTCGGTCACTTTGAGACCCGCCTTGGCCGGAAGGCCGGCAACGCCCCAGGCCGATTCCATCTTGCTGCGGATGGCCTCGTCTTCAACCGACTGATAGCCGCTGTACACATTGGGGAGTCCGCCCATATCACAGGCCCCCTGGACGTTGTTCTGCCCCCTTAAGGGGTTGACCCCGCCGCCTTCGATTCCGAGGTTGCCGCACAGCATGGCCAGGTTGGCCAGGGACTTGACATTGTCGGTCCCGGAGACATGCTGGGTAATGCCCATGCAGTATAGGATGCTGGCGGCCTTTGCGCCGGCGTAAAGACGGGCGGCCGCAATCAGGTCGTCGGCCGGAATCCCGGTGATGGCTTCGACATATTCGGGCGCAAATTTTTCGACCATCCGGCGGAGCGCTTCAAACCCCTCGGTGCGGGTTTCGACGAACCGGCGGTCGTACAGGTTTTCTCTGATGATGACATGCATCATGCCGTTGATCCAGACCACGTCCGTACCCAGGTTCTGGCGCAGGCGGATATGGGCAAACTCGGCCAGCTTGATCCGGCGGGGGTCCACCAGGATGAGCCTGGCGTTCCTGAATCTTGCGGCCCGCTTGACAAAGCTGGAAAGGACCGGGTGGTTTTCGGTGGTATTCGAACCGGTGACGAGAATCACATCAGCGCTCTCGATATCGGCGATGGTATTTGTCATCGCGCCGCTTCCGAATGCTGCAGCCAGACCGGCCACGGTGGAGGAATGTCAGAGACGGGCGCAATGATCGATATTGTTGGTCTTTAAAACCGCCCGGGTGAACTTCTGGACAACATAATTTTCCTCGTTGGTGATCCGGGCGGAAGTCAGGACGCCGATACAATCGGGCCCCTGGGCGTCCCGGATTTCCTTGAGCTTATTCGCCACCCGGTCGAGGGCCTCTTCCCAGGTAGCCTCCCGGAAGGCGCCGTTCTCCTTGATAAGGGGGGTTGTCAGGCGTTCGGGTGAATGAATGAAATCAAAACCGAACCTTCCCTTGACGCAGAGGCTGCCGTAATTGGGCCCGGTCTCTTCAACGCCGGTCACCCGGACCACCTTCCCGTCCTTGACGTGCAGATACATCTGGCACCCGACCCCGCAGTAGGTGCAGGTCGTTTGAACCTTTCGGGTTTCCCAGGGGCGGACCCGGTAGCGCGTATTCTTTTCAACCAGCGCGCCGGTCGGACAGGCCTGCACGCACTCGCCGCAGAAAACGCAATCGGAGTCCCGCAAGGGTTTGTCGCCGGGGGTAATGATCTTGGTAAAGGCGCTCTTGTAGCCGAATTCAATGGCGTTGTTCACCTGGACTTCGTTGCAGGCCTGCACGCACCGGCCGCACAAGATGCATCTTGAAAAATCCCGCACGATAAACGGGTTGACCGTTTCCATTGGGTAGGGAATTTTAGTGGCCAGGCCGGGGTCGCCGCTGACCTGGTAGCGATAGGCCAGGTCCTGCAGCCGGCAGTCGCCCCAGACCGGACAAAGCTCGGCCGCGGCATCCTCCTGCTGGACCCGCAGCTGGAAATCTTCCCAGCTTTCGCCGCGATGCCCGCTGATGGCGCAGTTATGGTTGCCGGAAGACAGCAGCAGTTGAAGGATCAGTCTGCGGGCTTCAACCACCCGGGGAGATTCGGTCTGAATGACCATGCCGGCGACGGCCGGCGTCGCGCAGGAAGCCACCAAATCCGCCGCGCCCGCCACTTCCACCACGCAGATCCGGCAGACACCGGTGGGGGTGATCGCCTTCAGATAGCACAGGGTCGGAATATCAATCCCGCTGCGCCGGGCAACCTCCAGGATGGTTTCTCCCGGGCTGAATTCATACGCCTTGCCGTTCAGGTAGATTGTGTCGTGTGCGTCCATCGTATCCCTTTCTCTAATGCAATCGCCATACCCGCTGAATTCCCGATCCGTTCATATCAACTCCGATCTGTTTTTTTATAGAAAGCCTTGGGGTTTGTCAATCCGTGAATTTTCAGATCACCGGCGGCCGCCGCAACGGCGCCGATGGCGCTGCCGGCGATATTGGCCAGGGCATCCTGAATCTCGGCGCTGCGTGAGGGAACGAAATGCTGGTGCAGTTCGTCGCTGATGCCGTAAATGCCGGCGGAAAGAATGCTGAGGAGGATGACCGTCGCAAGCCTGTCTCCGAGCCGCGTGGTCCGGTACGCCCTGAAAAACAGCGCGCTTAAAAGGGCATAGGCGCCGGCATGCAGCAGTTTGTCGAAATGGGCTATTTTGGGGATGCTTTCCGGCGCCGGCCGGGAGGACATGTAAAAGATTAAAGCGCAATAGATGATGACGGGTGTCCAGTAATAAAAGCGGTTTTTATGCTTTGCTGAAAATGAACAGCCCATTTATAACGTCCGTTGTCAATTGCCTGCCGTCAGATGCAGCCGTTTTTTTACTACGGACAACTGACCATGATCCACGGACCCTCTGTTTTAAAAGCCGGTGGTGGGCCGGCGCTTGCCGAACCGGACCTGGCAGGGAGAATTTTTGGTTACGTGGCCCTTGATTTTGACGCACCACAGCGACTGAAAGGTGCGGCAGCTTCCGTCCAGGGCTTCGGTTTTGGCAAACTCGGCATGTTCGCAGCGCAGATCGCACCACTTGATTCGATGGGTGTTGATTCCGGCCGTGTCGGTCATCAGTTGTCGGAACTCCTTATTTTCCAAAAACCGCAAAATCCGGTTTTTTTCTCTTGATATGATCCAGAACGGTGTTGATAAACTCCTCCCGGGGGATGCCGAATCGGACGTTTCCGTCCAGGGTCCGGACGGAAAGGGTCCCGGATTCCTTTTCCCTGGCCCCGATGGTCAGTATCAGCGGAATCTGGCTGAGCTGCGCCTCTCTGATCTTTCTATTCAGGCTCTCGGTGCGGCTGTCGACCTCGGTTCTGAGACCCGCTTCCTGCAGGGCTGCGCTGATTTCTTCGGCATAGGGCGCCATCTCGTCGTTAATGGCCAGAATCGCAGCCTGAACCGGGCTCATCCACAGCGGAAACTTGCCGGCATAATGTTCGATTAGAATCCCCAGAAACCGCTCGATGGACCCATAGATCACCCGGTGAATCATGACCGGGCGATGTTTTTCGTTGTCCGCGCCGATGTAGGAGAGGTCAAAGCGTTCGGGCTGGGACATGTCCAGTTGCACGGTTCCGCACTGCCAGGTCCGGTTGAGGGCGTCGCGAATATGCACATCGATCTTGGGCCCGTAAAAAGCACCGTCCCCCGGGTTGACATTGTATCCCTTGCCGTAGGATTCGAGGGCCGACCGCAGGCCGTTTGTGGCGTTTTCCCACTGCGCATCCGTGCCGATCGATTTTTCGGGACGGGTGGACAGTTCCAGATGGAACCCGAGGCCGAAGGTGCTGTAAATGCGTTCCACCAGTTTGAGAACCCCCAGGATTTCCGCCTCGATCTGGTCCGGCATCATGAAAATATGGGCATCGTCCTGATGAAAGGTCCGCACCCTGAAAAGCCCGGACAGCACCCCGCTGAGTTCATGCCGGTGAACCTGACCGATTTCAGCAGCCCGGATCGGGAGCTCTTTGTATGAATGCGGCCTGCGGCCGTACAGCAGCATTCCCCCCGGGCAGTTCATGGGTTTGATGGCGTATTCGGTTTCGTCGATCACCGAGATGTACATGTTTTCGCGATAGTTTTCCCAGTGGCCGCTTCTTTCCCACAAACTGCGGTTGAGCATGATGGGGGTCTTGGTTTCAACATAGCCGGCGCGGCGATGTTCTTCGCGCCAGTAATCCAGCAGGGTATTCCACAGAACCATCCCCTTGGGGTGAAAAAACGGCATCCCCGGGGCCTCATCGTGAAAGCTGAAAAGGTCCAGGGCCTCGCCGATCTTGCGGTGGTTTCTTTTTTTGGCCTCTTCAATAAAGTCGAGGTATGCCTTCAGCTCCTTTTTGTCGAAAAAGGCGGTGCCGTAAATGCGCTGGAGCTGCTCGCGGTTCTGGTCCGCCCGCCAGTAAGCCCCCGAGACCTTCAACAGTTTAACGGCCTTGACAAAGCCGGTATGGGGCACGTGCGGTCCCCGGCACAGGTCCGTAAATTCCCCGCTTTTATAAAATGAAATGGTTCCGTCCGCGAGGTCTGCAATCATTTCACGTTTATACTTTTCATTTTGATAGAAATCCATGGCTTCGGACTTGGAAACCAGCTGCCGCTCGAAGGGAAGCTTTTCTTTGACGATCTTCTCGATTTCCGCCTCGATCTTGGGAAAATCGGCCTCCGAGACCGGCTCCATGTCGATATCGTAATAAAAGCCGTCTTCAACCACCGGTCCGATGGTCAGGCTGGCATCCTGGTACAGGCGCTGAATCGCCTGGGCCATGACATGGGCGGCGCTGTGGCGCATGATCGTCAGCGCCTCCGCGTCTCTGGTTGTAATCAGCCGCACCCGTGCGTCCGCATCGATGGGGGTGCTTAAATCCACCAGGGAGTCGTTCAGCTCCATGGCAACCGCGTTGCGGGCCAGCCCCTCTGAAATGCTTCCGGCCACGTCCAGGCCGGTGGGGGGGGCATCAAAATGCTTTATGTTGCCGTCCGGAAGTGTTATGTTGATCATCAGTCGCTCACACAGAAATGGTTTAAATGCGGACAAACCGTGAATTGTCCCGAACATCGAAAATTATGATTTAATTGCAATTCCGCTTACGGGTCAAGAAAAAAAATGCATTCACTAACAGCGCCGGACTACCGGTTCATCGATACGGATCTTCAGCTTCAGGAGGCAGTCACGGACCTCGAAACCGAAAACACGGTCGCCGTGGACCTGGAAGCCGACTCAATGTACCACTACCGGGAGAAAGTCTGCCTGATACAACTAACGGCCGGCCATGCCGTCCTCCTTATCGATCCCCTGGCGGTTCCGGATCTTTCCCCCCTGAAACCGGTTTTTGCAAACCCCGGCATCCGCAAGGTTCTCCACGGCGCCGACTATGACATCCGGTCATTTTACCGGGATTTTGACATCAAAATCAACCATCTTTTTGATACCCAGCTGGCCAGCCGTTTTCTGGGCGCCGCTGAAACCGGGCTGGACGCGGTCCTGACCAGGCGGTTCAACGTCGCCCTTGATAAAAAATATCAGAAAAAAGACTGGTCCCGGCGACCCCTTCCGGCTGAAATGCTGACATATGCCGCCCGGGACGTCCTTTTCCTGATTCCCCTGGCTGATGCCCTTGAGAAAGAGCTGAAGCAAAAGGATCGGCTCTTCTGGGTTGAAGAGGAAAACTTGCTTTTAAGCAGGGTCCGGCCGAATTCAACCCCCCGGGCGCCGCTTTATCTCAGCTTTAAAGGGGCGGGCCGGTTGTCGCCTCCCGAGTTGGGGATTCTAGAGGCCCTCCTGCAGTTTCGCCGGGCGGTTGCCGCCAAAAAGGACCGGCCTCTTTTCAAGGTGCTGGGAAATTCGACCCTGCTGAGCATCGTCAAAAATCGTCCGGAAACCGTTCAGGAACTGGAAAAGGTCCAGCCGCTGAGCGCAAGACAGATCGACATGTTCGGCCGGGATCTGGTTGAAATTGTTGCAGGCGCTTTGGCCGTGCCTCGGGAGAACTTGCCGCGCTACCCCCGCCGGAATACCCCCATGCTCAAGCCGGCTGTCCGCCGAAGAGTCAAGGTCCTGCATGACTGGCGCGAAAACATGGCGGCGCAGCTGGAGCTGGACCCGTCCCTGATATGCAGCAAGGGGGCCATGGGCGCCCTGGCAAAGCTGAATCCCCGGACGCCATCTGAACTCGACAGCATCAAAGAAATGAAAAACTGGCAGAAAAAAGTATTCGGCAGGGAAATTGTTGCCGCTTTAAAGACGCCCGGAAAATAGCATGGAAAAAACCGTTTTTTTCAATTCGGCGGGTCTCGAACTCGAAGGATTGCTGGAGGGGGAATCCGGCGACCGTGCGGTGGTGGTGACGCATCCGCATCCCCTTTACGGCGGCGAAATGCACAATCCGGTGGTGGAAATTATCGCCCGGGAGTATCGCAAAGCCGGCTACAGCACCCTGCGTTTTAATTTCAGGGGGGTGGGAAATAGCCGGGGAAATTATGACGACGGCAGGGGGGAGCAGCAGGACGTCCTGGCCGCCCTGTCCCATGTTGCCGGCATGGGATTCAATCATATCGATCTGGCCGGGTATTCCTTCGGGGTATGGGTAAATGCCCATGCCGACCTCGTCGCTGACGGTTATGAACGCATGGTAATGGTTTCGCCGCCGGTGGCTTTCATGGATTTCAGCAGGGTTTCTGCCCTGCCGCGCCTGTTCCTGGTGGTGGCAGGCAGCCGCGACGACGTCGCTCCGCCGGAAATGATCAGGAAATACCTTCCGGCATGGAACCCGGCCACCCGCCTGGAAATCATACCGGGGGCGGATCATTTTTACACAGGCGCCCTTGATGCCCTCGAAGATGTTTTGGCCGGGGCATTGTGAAAAAAACCATTGACAGCCTATCGGCCTGAATTGCAAACTTTTATGGTTTTACTTTTACCCTGTCTTTCGGGTGATGCCGGCAGGGCCGTTTCCGGCCCTGCCGTACCGCTGAAACCCTGTTCAGGGTTGATAAGGGTTTTTATAAATCAAGCCCAAGCCGCTCCCACACCGACTCACCGTCCTTGATTTCCACGGCTTTCAGGTGCGGATAGGTGGTGATGAGAAAGTAGGCCAGCGGCAGAACCCCCAAAACAATAATGATGGTGTCGGGCAGGGCCCGCAGGGTTCCCAGAAAGACGACGGCGTCCCTCTCAAAGAAATCCGCGCTTCGGGCCGCCCACAGGCCGTCTTTGAAGGCCGTCCAGGTTTGTATAAGTCCCACCGGCAAAAGGGTTCCCATGGCCATCAGGAACAGGCCGCCGTTGAGCCCCCAGAAAGACAGCTTCAGGATGCCGTCTTTCCAATAAGCCTTTTCAACCAGCCCCCGCCAGGAGAAGAGCAGCAGCGCAATCGAAAGCATGCCGTAAGTCCCGAACATGGCGGTGTGGCCGTGGTGCATGGTGAGATAGGTCCCGTGTTCGTAGAAGTTAACAATGGGAAGATTGATCAGGAACCCGAAAATTCCGGCTCCGAGAAAATTCCAGAAGGAAGCCGCCACCAGGAAATAAAGGGGCCACTTGTAGCTGAACGTTCTTCCCTGCTTGCGGATGTCGCGGTATTCCATCAATCCACGAACCACCAGGGTCATCAGCGGAACGGGTTCCATGGAGGAGAAGATGGCCCCCCAGCCGATCCAGAAAGCGGCGCCCCCATACCAGTAATAGTGATGGGCGGTGCCGATGATGCCGCTTAAAAAGGTAATGGCCGCGGTAAAATAGGCCACTCTCAAGGCGGCCTTGGCAGTGGCCAGCCCCATGGCCACCATCAGCAGAGCGATGACGGCAATGCCGAAAAATTCAAAAATGCTCTCCACCCAGAGGTGAACCACGAACCAGCGCCAGTAGTCCGCCATGGTCAGATGGGAACCCTTGCCGTAGAAAAGCCCGAAACCGAAAAAGGCCACCACCAGGACGGCGCTGAAGACATAAAACCAGATCAGGGAACTGAACTCATCCTTGTGGGTTGCCAGATGATTCCCCACGGCCCGGTAAACCACCAGGAGCCAGAATATAAGCCCGACGAACAACAGGATCTGCCAGACCCGGCCCAGTTCCAGAAATTCCCACCCCTGGTGGCCGAACCAGAACCACAAATCCCCTAAGAGTCCCTTGATGCCCAGAACCTCCCCCGTCAGACTTCCCCCGGCCACCAGCAGCACGGCGCCGAAAAGAAGCATGACCAGCAGGCCCTGTTTGGGCGGTTCTTTGCCGCCGATGATGGGGGCCAGGTAGATAGCCGACGCCAGCCAGGTCGTGGCAATCCAGAACACCATCAGTTGCAGATGCCAGGTTTTGGCCCAGCTGTAGGGAACCCATTCCGCCACAAAAGGGAGGAAGAAACTGCCCGGATGAATCGTATAGTGCGCCAGCAGCCCCCCCATCGTCGTCTGCAGCAGAAACAGCATGATGACCACCACGAAGAATTTGGCGGCGTGCAGCTGGCTGGTGGTCAGGGGCATGTCGATGAGCTTTTCGGAAAGGGCAACCCCTTTGGCTTCTCCGTACCAGATGCCATAGCGATGAATCCAGAATACAAACAGACCCAGGACCAGCAGGAGCGCCAGGATGCCGGCGACGGAATAGAAGTAGGACTCCGTGCTGGCGATATTCCCCACCCTTCTGTCCGCCGGCCAGTTGTTGGTGTAGGTGTAGTCAGTTCCCGGCCGGAGGGTTGAGGCCACCCAGGCAGACCAGAAGAAAAAGCGCGATATCTGCACCCGCTGCTGTTCATTCCCGATGGTGCCGGGAAGGAAGCCGAAACGCTGCTGGCCTTCTTTAAAAATTTTTTCCCAATGTTGCGAAACCCTCTTTAAGCCTTCCACCTGGGCGGCGGTCAACGTGAGGGTGTCGCCGGCGGCGTCATATCGATTCGATTTCAGCTCGTGTTTGGTTTTAACGTCAATGATTCCTTTTTGAAGATCGTCGAGGTCGTTATAGGGCTTGCCGTAGTCCATCCGGGCGAGATAATCCCCCACGGCCTCAGCGACGATGTGGAGCGAGGCCGCGGAAAATTCCGGCCCGCGCTGGGACCCGTGACCCCAGACCGCCCCGTGGTCCATGAGGCCATAGCGCTGATAAACATCCTGGCCGGCCAGGATATCGGTTTTTTCAAAAAGGACCGTACCGTCCGGACCGACCACTTTTCCCGGATAAGGCGGCAGTTCTTTTTTCATGGCAACGCCGCCCCCCAGCAGGATTGCCATGGCTACAAAAAAACTGATGATCGCCGCCCATTTAAGTGTGTTCAGCTTCATGTTGCACCTCTCTGCCCAAATGGTTAATAAAAAGATATGTTCATCCCCATGTCCTGTTTAATCAAAAAATTATTTCAGTTGTTCGACGGTGGTTTCATTCATCATTTTTTCGAACTGCTCAACGATAATTTGCCAGCGGATGTGAAGCCCGCAGTTTCCGTTGCATTCATTTAGCCCCAGGAAACAGCGTTTAAAGTCTTCCCTTTTCATGAAAAGATTGACGACCTCATGCAGCTTGATACGGGCCGCCGGACGGGCCAGGGAAACGCCGCCGTTGCGGCCCCGCAGCGCCTGGACCAGTCCGGCCTGAACCAGGCGGTTCAGGATTTTGGACAGAAAGTTTTTGGGGATTTTCACCTCATCGGCAATTACGGAGGACAGAACGGGCGAACGATCGACTTGTCCGGCGAGAAACCCCATGGCCCGCAACGCATAGATGGAGGTCTGGTTGAGCATCATTGGCCATCAGTCCTGTTGTAAAAAATGTTATCCATCAAGACGCCTGATTGGACAATATCATCTCTTTATCAAGATATTTTGTACATTTTCAGCGCTCAGCCGGTAAAGTTGTCCAAAACTCAAGCGTTTAATAGTTCATATGTTTGCAGCGTGATGCTTTCAGCCTGGGTTTTAACCTTATCCGCCTTTAGTCGGGCTTATACGGTTCCGGAAGATAAAAAGCCATGGGGTTTTTCACGTATTTCAGCAGGTTTAAAGAGGTATTTTTACTGTTGAAATTCATAAAGACCCCTGTTGCGGCAACGGCAGGGATGAGCCGGCCGGCCATCCGGCTTTCCGGCCCGCAAGAAGGGTGTTTGAATCGGTCTTGCATCAGGAGGTCTAAAAATGGTAAAAAAATGCCGGATATAAACTAAGCAATACCGTAAAAATGATACAGGAAACTGACCGATGCCTTTAGCTTCCCGTGAATTCCAGGTTTTTGTAAAACCGACCGGATCGGTTTGCAACCTCGACTGCCGCTATTGTTATTACCTGAAAAAGGAACACCTGTATCCTAGGGGCGAGGCGTTTCGCATGCCCGACAACATCCTGGAAACGTATATTGCCCAGCATATCGAGGCGTTTCCCGGACCGGTTATCAACTTTTCCTGGCACGGCGGGGAACCCACCCTCCTGGGACTGGACTATTTCCGCAGGATCGTTGCCCTGCAGCGCAAGTTTCTGCCCCCCAACCGGCGGATTATCAACGGCATGCAGACCAACGGGACGCTCCTTGATGAAGACTGGTGCCGTTTTCTGGCAACAGAGGATTTTTCCGTAGGGCTCAGCCTGGACGGCCCGGCGGAACTGCACGATCAATTCCGCATCACCAAAGGTTGCAAGCCGACCCATCACCTGGCGCTCAGCGGGTATGAACTTCTGCGGCGGCACCGGATTCCCTGCGACATCCTCTGCGTGGTAAACGCCGTCAACGTCCGACACCCCGAACGGGTTTACCGGTTCTTCAAGCAGATCCGGGCGACTTACATCGGATTCCTCCCCCTGGTCGAGCCGCAGCCGGGATCCCCGGCCGGCGTCAGCGACCGCAGCGTTCCGGCCGAAGCCTGGGGAGATTTTCTATGCACCATATTCGATGAGTGGAAACGCACGGATATCGGACGGGTTAAGGTGCAGATATTCGAGGAAGCGGCTCGGACCGCTTTTAATCAGGAACATGCCCTCTGTATCTTTCGCAAGACCTGCGGGGACATTCCCGTTGTCGAGCACAACGGCGATTTTTTTTCGTGCGATCACTTTGTCGATCCGGCGCATCGCCTGGGAAACATCATGGAAACCCCCCTGGTGGAGTTTCTGGAAAGTCTCCGGCAGAAAACCTTCGGCCGGATCAAGCTCGATTCACTGCCCCGCTGTTGCCGCGCGTGCACCGTCCGGAACATGTGCAACGGCGGCTGCCCCAAAGATCGCATCCGGCAAACACCCGACGGCGAAGCCGGGCTTAACTACCTGTGCGCGGGGTACAAACACTTCTTTACCCACTGCCGCCCGTTTGTGGCGGCGTTGTCCGCCGAGTGGCGGCGGCCAAATCAGGCACAGCCGACCTCTCCCGGACAAAATCAGCCGGCGCCGGCAGGTCTAAAAACCGGCCGCAACGACCCCTGCCCCTGCGGCAGCGGGCGCAAGTATAAGAAGTGCTGCCTGGGGAAGTAAAAAGAACCTTATTAATGGTGCTCCTCACACGAGCTGTGTTCGATCGCATGTTCCGGGCATACTTCAATGCAGGTGCAGCATTCAATACAGTCAAAAATATGGGTCGCCGCGGTTTTACCGTCTACCAGTTCATAGACGCTGCCCGGACAGGCGCGGACACACTCGCCATGCCCCTTGCACTTGTCGTAATCCACCCGGATGGTGATCAGGTCGCCCTGCCATTCCTTAATAGCCATAGTCCATTATCCTGTTCAAGATTCGGTTCAGGTTTTGTTTTGATCGCGCCTAAATTTTCGAAACCCGGCGTCGCCAACAACACGATCCTATAATCCGCACGCTATACCGCCACTTTCGCAAGATACTTTTTTTTATTCAGGACCAGTTCTCGAGCGGATTCGATCCATTCTTCGAGCCGCAGCGCTGCAACCTTATGCCGTTCCGAAACCGCGACTGCCGATAAAGCCTCCAGTTTCCGCTTTACTTCCTCCAGTGCGGTTATGTCTTCGGATGCGCCGATTCGGCCCAGACCCCGAATAACGATTCTAAGGTTTTGAAGCAACAAACCAAAATTTTTTTCAGTATTCCGGCCGTTGTAAATTGCTGATTCCGGATCACCATACTCTTTTAACGCGCTTAACAAAATCGAACGGGACGTGGATCCTCCCACCAAAGCGAAAAGGATGTATGCTTCGCGTTCAAGCGAAAAAAGAAACTGCAGCGGTAACACAGCACCTTCTTTCGCATCAGGACTCATCCCCCTGACAAGTTGTTTGTGGATCGTTTGTATTTTTTCGAAAAATTCACGCTGTTCTTTGTCGATTTTCCAGGCGGTATATTTAACCACCCCGGCTTCCACCCCCTCCCGGACCTGAAGTACGTCTTCCGGCGTAATTTCCATGTTTACAAGCTCTTTATGGTATTTTCGAACAAGGAGACTGCAAAGCATCAGGGCTTTTGAATCCGAATACGCGATGCCTTTAACATTTTTGCAGAAATCGGACAGCAGAATTTTTACCGCCCTCCTGGGATTCTGCATTTTTGCAATCAGAACCTGCAGGGAGTTTAAGTATGTCATCCGATCATTCTGATGAATATATTCCCTGAGATAATGCCATAAAAATTCGAAAATTTTTCGTTCATACCGTGAAAATTCCGGTAAAATCCTGGCAAAAGCACCCCTTATGAAATGGCCCTTGTCATCAAAACATTCCTTAAGCAATTCGATGAGATTTTGCGCTTCCTCAAGGGAAATATCAAAGTCTTTGGCCAGCGTCTCAAAATCCTGAAGGTTAAAATTAATGGCGCGATAAACAATGTTCCTCAGCTTGCGCTTGGTTTCAATTCTACGTTTGCAGAAGGTGACGGCCTCAAGCAGTTTTTTATGCAAAACGGTCAGCACCCCTATCTTTTTGCCGGTTGCGGTTTTAACAATCTCTTCCCGGGCAAACAGGTCATCAATTATTTTATCGCGGACTTCATCAAGGCGAATAACAATATTGCCAAGAATCTCTTTCTCCATCCGATGGTTTGCATGCACTTTCTGAACCGAAGTTAAAAGACCGGAAGAAAGATGAAGCCTTTCACTCAAACGGGTAGCGTCAATTTTTTCATAGTCGTTTCCATAAATGCTTTTTAATACTTTCGCGGCTTGCTGGGGGTATCCACCGGCTTCTGTTATAGCATACCGGGCCACTTCGGCTTTTTCTTTCGTGACATCTTCTTTTTCCCTGTCCGACATGAGCCAGAAGACATTGTTGACCTCAAGCGGTGGCCGCACCAGCTTTTCCCTGAGCTTCTGCACTGAAAAAATAGCATTGTAAATGTTCAAATAACGGTGTGTTATGTTTGATCTGGCCACCGTATCCACTAACAGCTTCGTTATCTGCGGTTTTAAGTTGTTGGCTACCGCCATTAAAGTCAGTGTAATATCGGGCACGCCGGTCTCATCGGACACCAATGGAAAGGAGGCAACATCGCCTTTTTCTCTCGAAAAGACAATGGGAGCACCTGTTTTCATCGCGGATTGAAAGCGCACGAGTGTCTGCAGGGTATCATGCAGGCGGCTTCGCTGTTTGGAAGAATCACCGGGAATCCTGATAAAAAGAGAAAATATGTCACACTTCGAAAATGTGATAAAAGCGCGATTTAATTGATCCACCAGGCGCAGGTTACCATCTCCGCTCCGTTTGATCATTTCTACAACCGCACCGGCGCTAACGCGGGTGTTGCCGCAAATCACCTCGAAGTCGTTTTTTTCGGAAACAGTCGGATCATCGGGCGAGCCGCGGAAACGGATAAGAACGTTTCGGCTGCCGGGTGACGTTTTAGCAAGATGCGCCAGGGTTTCATCCAACTGTTTGAGGATTTCTTCCTCGACCATACTGTCCCGGTAAAGATGCGCATCCAGCAAATACGTACCGAGCTGGCGAACCAGTTCTACCAGCAGGGCCTGGCGCTGATCTTCTATTTTTTTAAATTTTTCAAGCCCTTCGGCCAGCAGGTTTCTGCCATAGTCCGTATCGATTCCCTGTAATTTTTTAAATAGATCAGCCGCTTCCTTGTCAAGATTAAATACCGAAGTGTCCATTTTTATCCCTGCAGTGCTACCCGGTCGTCACGAGCGTGTTGAGTATGTTCATATTTCTGTCCTTGGACATGATTCCTTTCAAGACCCCCTTTCATTAGGATCGAAAATATACCCCACCGAACGCAGGCTTTTAAAAAAGACCGGATTGTGAGGATCGATCTCAAAATATTTCCGAAACCGCACAATAAAATTATCGATGGTTCGGGTTTTCATCCCACGGGGATAACCCCACCCGATCTCCAGGAGTTGTTTTCGCGAAATCGGTTTGCCCCGGTTGGCAATAAACAGCTTTAACAGTTTCACCTCCTGTTCGGTCAGTCGGATTTCACCGTGCGGACCGACGGCCGTCAGCGTTCCGAAGTCAATCCGGTTTCCGCCAAATGTGTAAATCAAGTCCTGGCCTGAAGAGTGGTACCCCCCGCGGTCCCCGGCCGCGGAGCGCGATACCCGCAGCAGCAGCCGTTCGACCCGCAGCAAAAACTCTTCCAGGTTAAAGGGTTTGGCCAGGTAGTCGTCGACGCCGTAGGAAAAGCCTTTGACTTTATCGTCGGAATCACCCTTGGCCGACAGAATCAGGACCGGGACGCGCTCATCCTCCAGCCGAATATTGCGCAGCACGGACAATCCGTCAATGCCGGGAAGCATGATGTCCAAAACAATCAGGTCCGGCTGCCAGTCCTTCCAAGCCTGCAGACCGCTGCTGCCGTCGGCGGAAATTTTCACATCATACCCCTTGAGCACCAGATTCAGCTTCAGCCCTTCGGCGATATGGGCTTCATCTTCAACAACCAGGATCCGTTTCTTCTCTGACGCGGCCATCTTCTGTTTCCTTTCGAAAATCGGTTGCTGCAACCGCAGGGTTGTCCGACACGGCTGCATTCAGGGGCAATACGACGGTAAAAACCGAGCCGGATTTGTTTTCGCGGTTAGCGGCCGTGATGCTGCCCTTGTGAAGCCGGATGATGCTTTCCACCAGGTACAGGCCCAGCCCGCTTCCTTTAGCCGTCATGTTTTCCGATTTTCCGGTCTGGTAAAATTTTCGAAAAATCTTTTTGAGTTCGGTCCTGCGCAGGCCGATGCCGTTATCCTCAAAGCAGATATGCAGTTTCCGGCCTTTGGGACGGAAGGTAATATCCACCCGTGGCGCCTTTGATTCGTTGTACTTGAAAGCGTTGGTGAGTAGATTCATCAGCAGCATTTCAAACAGGGTCAGATCGATCCGGCATTCCAGCGTCCGCCCTGAAGGGTTGTGTATATAAACCTCGCCCCCGTTAAAGACATGCTGGTTTTTTTCGTAAAACTGCTTTAAATACGCAACCAGGTCCCGGCGGACAAACCGCCCCTTCATGGTTTTACTTTCAATCCTGGCCAGGTTTAACATGAGGTTGATGGTGTCGGCCTGGCGGTCGGTGTCATGAATCATGTAGTTGATATATTTAAGCTGATCTTCCCGGGAAAGTTCATATTTTTTAAAAGTTTCCAGATACAGTTTCAGCGAAGTCACCGGGGTCTTGAGTTCATGGGTAAAATTATTGATAAAGTTTCGCTGCAGGCGATAGAGCCGCAAGGTCTTCAGGTTATAAACGAAAATAATAAATATCCCTGCCAGAATGATCGCCACCAGAATTGAAAGGACCAGGATCACCACCCAGGTCTGGGGCGCCAGAATCTGTCCGGGATCGAAGTTGGCCCTTTCGATGACTCCCTTGAGTCCGGTACTGACTTCGACATACCAGAAAATATACAGAATCAAAGACAGGGACAGCGCCACGATCGAGAAAATAAAGACAAAAATCGGGTGGACCATCCACTTCCACTTTGACGGCTGCATAACGGTATTCCTTGAATTAACCGACCTTTCCGGTTTGTAAAACTATTGTAAAACAGTCAAACCGGTCTTTCCTTCCATGGTGTATTCTATTAGATTAGCCTTGTGAATTCAACTGCAAAAAAAATCGACCCGTTTGAGAAGGAGCCTTATTATGTCAGCGACAACGACGCCGGTTCATCATCTTGGTAAAAAAGCAAAAGTCCTGCTGAGCAGTGTCTTCGGACCCTACGCCCGGGACGATGCCTTCGGCAGCCGCCGAATCAATCCCATGGAGCTTTACCAGAACCAGGTCACACGAGCCCAGGGATCCTTTTCCCTGCGCATGTTTCACCGTTCTTTCGGTTTGATGCTGCTGCAGGCCAATATGGATGCACCCTGCACGCTTCTCGATTTCCCCACCCTGGAGCGTTTCACGGAAGAAATCAGCCGGCAGTCCTACGATATCGTGGGAATCAGCGCGATCCTGGTCAATACTGCCAAGGTTAAAAAGATGTGCGAACTGATTCGGGCGCACCAACCCCGGGCCGCTATCGTCGTCGGCGGCCATATCGCCAACCAGCCCGATCTTGCCCGGGTCATCGACGCCGATCACATCGTCAGGGGCGACGGTGTTCGCTGGTTCCGTAAATTTCTGGCTCAGGACCCCGAGGCGCCCGTCCGGCATCCCCTGCTTTATTCGGGTTTCGGCACCCGCAGCCTTGGCATCACCTTTAAGGACACCCACGGATCCACCGCGGCTGTATTGATACCGTCCGTCGGCTGCCCGCTGGGGTGTAATTTCTGTTCCACCTCGGCCATGTTCGGCGGAAAGGGTAAATTCATCAATTTTTATGAAAGCGGCGATGAACTCTTTACCGTCATGTGCCGGATTGAATCCGAACTCAAGGTTCGGTCCTTTTTCGTAATGGACGAAAACTTTCTCTTCCATCGCCAGCGGGCCCTGCGTATCCTGGAGCTGATGCAGCGGCACGACAAAAGCTGGTCCCTGTATGTTTTCAGTTCCGCCCGGGTGCTGCAATCTTATACCATGGAACAGTTGGTGGGATTGGGAATTTCCTGGGTCTGGATGGGTCTGGAAGGTGAAGACAGCCGCTATGCCAAACTACGCAATGTCGACACCCGCCGCCTGGTGAAAACCCTGAAGTCGCACGGCATCCGGGTACTGGGTTCATCCATCATCGGGCTGGAACACCACACCCCCGACAACATCGACCGGACCATCGATTATGCCGTTTCCCATGATACCGTTTTTCATCAATTCATGCTTTATACCCCGGTGGCCGGCACCCCGCTTTACGAGGAGCACCGCCGTAACGGGACGCTCCTGCCCGAGTCGGAATTTCCCCTGGCGGACGCCCATGGACAATATCGCTTCAATTACCGTCATCCCCACATCCGCGACGGCCGGGAGGAGCATTTTCTGCTCCAGGCGTTTCAACGCGATTTTGAGGTCAACGGGCCCAGCCTGGCCCGCCTGATCGACACGACCCTGACGGGCTGGCAGCGCTATAAAAACCATCCGGAAAAACGCATCCGCGAACGCTTCGGCGCCAAGGTCAACCTGCTGCGGACCGCCTACAGTGCCGCCGTCTGGGCCATGCTGAAATACTACCGGGGCAGCGGGCCTATGGAAACCCGATTAAACCGCCTCCTCAAGCGGCTTTACTCGGAATTCGGCTGGCAGACTCGGCTCTTTGCACGGCTGGCGGGACGCTTTATATATGTCATGCTGAAACGGGAAGAAAAACGACTGGCCCGCGGCTGGTCCTATGAACCCGGTTCGTTTTATGAGAAAAACGCTGCTGCTCTGGCCCTTGAGAGTAAGGTTTTAGAGCATGCCCGCACCGCAACGGACTGCGTCAAATGGGTAACCGGCAGCTTGTCGCCGGTTCCGGGACGTTAACGCCGACCCGACAATCGTCTCTTTCTTACGGCGTGAAGCGGTTTCAACCTGTCATTCTGTGAAACCGCTTCGATCCTGTTTTTCAGGCCGGCTTCCGCTTCGGCAGCGCGATCTTTCTTTTTTCAGGATCTTCCTGCTGCCGGTAAAAAACAGCCACGTGCCCGATCATCCCCACCTGCTCGGACGCGGTTTCCTTTTCAATGGCGCCGGCGATTTCTTTTTTTTGATTCTTCTCCTTGAACTCAACAAATTTTACCTTGATCAGCTCGTGCTGATCCAAGGCGTCCGCAATGGCTTTGGCTACCTCGGGGGTAATTCCCTTCTGCCCGACAAAAACCACCGGTTTGAGGCCATGGGCAAGCCTCTTCAGGTATTGCTTCTGAAATCCTTTCAGTTTTTCCATCATTCCCTCCGATTGTGAATGGATGCACTTAGACTTTCTCCCGCTCGATCCGGCCCACCAGCTTGTGGAAGGGTTCCGGCACGTCCGCTTCAAAAAAAAGACTCTTGCCGCTGAAGGGGTGGTTAAAGCGGATGGATCTGGCATGCAGCGCCATGCGGTCCCGGCGTTCATTCTTTCTCCCGTACTTGCGGTCGCCCACAACCGGGTGCCCGCTATCGGCCAGATGGACGCGGATCTGGTTCTTTCGTCCGGTCAGGGGCCAAACCGCCAACAGGGAGAACATCTTCGTCTCCCGGAGCACCTTATAGGCCGTATGCGACAGCTTCCCGGCGGCGGTGTCGGTCGTCGTATAAACAACCTGGCTCGTCCTGTTTTCCGTCAGGTATGACGTAATCGTGCCGGAGCGCTCTGTAAATTTGCCGTGAACCACCGCCAGATATTCCTTTTCGGTTTGCTTCCACCGGCCCTGCAGGTTGAGTTTGGCCGTTTCGGTCTTGGCAAAGATCAGCACCCCCGAAGTCTGCCTGTCCAGCCGGTGCACGACATGGAGCTCTTTGCGGGACCGGGCGTACCCCTTGCGGACATAATCCGTCAGGGCAAAGTGCGCCGTGTGCACTTTTTCCGTTTCCGTAGCCACCGTCAGGAGACCTGCCGGCTTATTCACCACCAGGATATCCCGATCCTCGAAGAGAATCACAAGCCCTTTCGGCAAAAACTTCGTAGTTGAGCTGAATCTTTTCGGCATCGCAACCAACGTTAGTGTTTTCTGTTTTGATTCTTATCTTATCTGGTTGGGAGAAAGGGGTCCAGGGTTCAAGGGTTTGATCTCTTATTATTTCCAATCCCCGGATCCCTGTTTCTGGCGGGGCACCGGTCACTTGTTATGTGTTCCTGTTACTCCTTCTCAGCATCAGTCTGAACCCTTTCTCTTTCACAGATCCCCGACCCCGTTTCTTTGTTTTTCCCCGCCTTCCGGTATAACAGCTTGTTTTATTTCACTTGAATCCTGGAACCCTTGATCCCTTGAATCCTGGATCCCTGATGATCCTAATTATACAAACTGCCCGGCCGCATGCCCCGACGACCAGGCCCACTGTAAATTAAAGCCGCCCAAGTGCCCGGTGACATCCACCACCTCGCCGATAAAATACAGCCCCGGCCGGATCCGGCTTTCCATGGTCTTGGAGGACAACTCACGGGTATCCACCCCCCCCAGGGTCACCTCGGCGGTCCGGTACCCTTCCGTTCCCGCCGGTTTTAACTGCCAGTGGCTGAGTTCTCCGGCAATCCGGACCAGCTCAGCATCCGGCAGACCGGCAAGGGGTTTGTCCGCCCAGGGCTGCCAGAAAAGGGTCTGAAGTTCCTGGACCAGGCGTTTCGGCAGGTGTTGTGCCAGCAGATTGCGCAGCAGTGCTTTGGGGTGCGCCTGCTTCTGCCGCCTGTGCCACTCCGGGTCGATGCCGGGCAATACATTCATCGTAATGGCGTCGCCGGGCATCCAGTAATTGGAGAGCTGCAGCGCCGCCGGTCCGCTCAGGCCGCGATGGGTAAACAGGACGCTGCCGCTGAAGGTTTTTCCGGCGACGCCCAAAGCCGCTTCCAGGGAAATGCCCGCCAGGCGCGCCGACACCGCCTTAAAGCCGTCGCTGAAACGAAACGGCACCAGGCCGGCCCGGGTCGGTAATATGCGCAGGCCAAACTGCCGGGCGATGTCATAGCCGAAGCCACCAGCGCCCAGACCGGGCAGGGACAAGCCCCCGGTGGCCACCACCAACGCGGTTGCCGAAAATCCACCCTTGGCAGTCGACAGCAGAAATCTCCGGGGGCCGCTGTTTTCATTTGCCGCTATCGAAGTTATCTCGCAACTCGTTCGGATGCGGACGCCGGCCTGATCGCATTCCGCCAGCAGCATCCGGAGGATGTCCCCGGCTGAATCCCGGCAGAATAACTGCCCCTGCCCGCGCTCCTGGATCGGGATGCCGTGCCGCTCCACCATCGCGATAAAGTCCTGCTGGGAAAAGCGCTTTAAGGCGGATTTGCAGAAATGCGGATTGTCCGAAATAAAACAGCCGGGGTCCACATTAAGATTGGTAAAATTGCACCGCCCGCCGCCGGATATCAGGATTTTATTTCCGGGACGGTGGTTTCTTTCGATAATCAGCACGCGGCGTCCGCGCCGGCCGGCAGTCCCGGCGCACATCAGGCCCGCAGCGCCTGCGCCGATGATTATAACGTCAAAGTGATTCAAACCGCCTCACATCGACCGCCCGGCCAGCCAGCCGGTTGAAAACGCCGCCTGTAAATTGAAGCCGCCGGTATCGGCGTCGATGTCGATGATTTCTCCCGCGAAAAACAACCCTTTCACCAGTTTTGATTCCATCGTCCGGGGGTCTATTCCGTTTATACTCACGCCCCCGGCAGTGACAATCGCCTCGTCAAACGGGCGGTGCCCGCTGACTTCCAGCTTGAACGCTTTCAGCAGCAGTCGCAGCCGCCTGCGATCCTCAAGCCGGAGTGTGCTGAGTTTCGTTTCCGGCGCAATCCCCAGTCTCTCAATAAAAGCCGGGATAAATTTCAGCGGCAGGAGGCTTTTCAGCAGGGATTTAAATTCCTGCTTGCCGTTTTCGCCGATTTCTCTTAAAAGCCGCCGGTCAAGCACGTTATGTTCCAGCGCCGGCTTTAAATCGATAACAAGGCTTACGCTCTTTTTTTGTTCCAGAAACGCCACTACCGTTCGACTTAACGAGAGAATAATCGGTCCGGATACGCCGTCCTCGGTAAATACCATTTCCCCGAATTGCCCGGCAACCTTTCTCTCTGCACACCAGACGCTCACACCGACATTTTTCAGGGTCAGTCCCTTGAGGTTTCCGGCCATGTCGCCGGCTGTGGTGATAGGGACCAGTGCGGGAATGAGTGGTGTAACGGTATGACCCAGCCGGGATGCAAGCCGATACCCCCCGCCGCTGGAACCGGTTTTGGGATAGGATTTTCCCCCGGTGGCCAGAAGAACTTTCTTGGCCTGTACCGTCCGCCGGGCAGGGGGGTCTTTCAGCCCGGCGGACAGGTTCTGGATATCCAGGCTGAACCCCCCGCCGGGCAGTCCTGTTATAGCGGTTACTTCGGAATGGGTTTCAATGGGAATATTCAGATTTTTGACTTTGCCGATCAGCGCGTCGACAATTTCAAGGGCGCTGTCGTTGCTGGGGAAGTAGCGGCCGCCCCGTTCAAGCTTGAAGCAAACGCCGAGGTCTTCGAAATAGGTCAGCAGGTCCGCGTTGAAAAACCGGCCGAAGGCATGCCGCAGAAACCGGCCGTTTCGGCCGAAATGCGCCATAAACTCCTTTTTCTCCGCACTGTTCGTGATGTTGCAGCGGCCCTTGCCGGATATGCCCAGTTTCAGGGCCGGCCGATGCATTTTTTCAAGAACAAGCAAGGTCTTTTCGGGATTACAGCACTCAATCGCAGCCATCAGTCCTGCCGGACCGGCCCCGATAATGACGCTGTCATATCTTTTTTGATGCATGCTTTTTACCAGTCCTCCATCCGGCCGTTCACCCGGCCGGAACCGGCGCAGGACTTAAACAGACAGCCCGAAACGGCTACTGAACTGCAAAGCGATATTCCGGCCCGCAGCGACATCGGCAAAAACGGTCGCGACATCATCACTGTCGACCAGGACGACGCCGATCGTTGCTTTTATTCCAGCCATTTGGCGCCTTCTTCCCGGGCGATCCCGAAGGCCTTGGTGCCGACATCCACCGCACCCGAATAGCGCGAGAAGAAAAGATAACCGGCTTGCGGTGCAACCAGCTCCTCGACGATTTCAAGACGGTTCAGGCTGATGATCCGGCCCAGCAACGTCCCTTTTGCAATCAACTTTCCGAGATCCGAGGGAGATTCAAACTCGGACTGCAGAAAACCACCCACGCCGGGATTGACTTCTATGCGCCCTTTGGCCTCAAAGAAGAGTTGCCGCGGCGGTGGGACCGATCCGGTCTGCGGCAGCATCTGCAGAGAGCGCATGATTCCCTGCAGGCCCGCCGCCATTGAATCGAGATAGCCGCGGGTGTCCGTCCGGCTGAGGTAGGTGCCTCCCACCTCCGGATTGCAGGTGGGTATCCCCCGGCTATTGGCATAAGCCGTAGCGGTGTGATGCAGGTTGTTGGCGTGAACGAAAGGCGCGCCGAAGGCTCTGCAAAGAGCGAAAGATTGTTCACGGATCGCCGGCGCCGCCCCTTCTTCAAAATCGGAGCGGTTCTGCAGCCTTCCACCCGAGCCGCCGCAATGAAAATCAACAAAGGCATCCACATGATCGATCAGGTTCTGCCGGATTGTGACGGCGATTTTGTGGGTTAAATTCCCGGACGCGGGGTTTCCGGGAAAAACCGTATGCAGGTCGGTGTTGCCGTGCTGCTCCGGCGTTTGGCGGTTAAAAACCGCCATCGCCGCAGGATTGCAGACCGGAATGACGGCCAAACGGCCGGACATTTCGGCCGGATCGAGGGAATCGAGCAGGACCTTAAAGGCCATGGGGGTCAGGGTTTCATCGCCGTGGACCCCCCCGATGATCCCCAGCGTCGGGCCGTCCCTGTGCCCGGTAATCACATGCAGGCCGAGCCGCAGCATGGCGCCCGACAAAACCCGGGCGACATCGATCCGGGTAAAGAATCGGCCCTCGGGCTGTTCTTTCCATGCAGGTGTTTTCATAAATAGAATCCTCCTCTGTTTTTCAAGATCCGGTCCAACCTGACCCGCCTACTTCACCTCTTCGTTGAATTTGCCGTCCCGGCGCAGGTTCAGATGGACCGTAGTGCCAACCGACAGAACGGTCAGGACAATCAGGATGATGCTGATCGGGCGCTTCAGCAGATAGGGGAGCAGATTCCCCTGGGAGAGAGTTTTGGCCTGAGCCGACGAAAAGCCCGGCCAGTCTGCAAAACATTTCAATACCAATGAAATTATGTATCCATTTAGCTGTTTCTCAAATCATCGAGCCTGATTGGGTTTGATGAAAATTATCTTGAAAGTTTGGGGGCATTGGGCGAAGGTACGGTTGCATTTGTTGCGGCGCGCTGCGGCCCAAACCCAATCAGGCTTATCGTTTTTATTCAAAAAGCTAAACGATTACAAAATTTTAAAAATCCCGGAAAACTTGACACACGCATCCCCTCGTTATAGTTTACCATGTGTTTAGATAGGTTGGCGGGGGGATTCATGCTTCCATTTTCAGAATTAAACTATATAATCGGACTGTGTGTGTCAAGCAGAACTTGACCGCCTGATAATGTCAGGGCAACCGGCCGAATCGGAATCCGAAAGGTTTCTGATGCAATGAGAATGACACACACCGGAATGGTCGCAGCGGAATTCTGGAAATCCTGCTTGCCAGCCGCAGAACCATTTTTCAAGCCCCCTGCCGCCAGGCTTTATGAAGGGACCGGCCATTGATGAAAAGAAAACTTCCTGTTTTATTGACCCTCTTTTTATACTTGCTGATCGCCCCCGCCTTATCCCGGGCTCAAAATCAGCCGGACTTCTCCGCCTGGCTGGCGGAATTACGAAACGAAGCGTTGGCCGGCGGCATCTCGCCGGCGACCCTTGACCGGGCCCTGTCCCAAGTTCAGCTCCTTGCCCGGGTCACCGAACTGGAGCAAAGCCAGCCGGAGTTCAGGCTCACGGTGGCGCAGTATCTCGACCGCGTCGTCCCGGACAGCCGGGTCCGGAAAGGGCGGGAAATGCTGGCGCTGCATCGGGACCTCCTCGACAGTGTTTACCGGCTTTACGACGTTCAGCCTTCCATTCTGCTGGCCCTTTGGGGCATCGAGACCGATTTCGGCCGCAATATCGGCTCCTATTCCGTCATTGATGCGGTCGCCACCCTCGCCTACCAGGGACGCCGCACCACTTTTTTCCGCCGGGAACTGCTGCAGGCGCTGCGCATTATTGACCAGGGGCACATCCGGCCGGAGCAGATGACGGGGTCCTGGGCCGGCGCCATGGGCCAGGTTCAGTTCATGCCTTCCAGCTTCCGGAATTTTGCTGTGGATCATGACGGGGACGGACGAAGGGACATCTGGAACAGTCTGCCCGACGTGTTTGCCTCGGCGGCAAACTACCTGTCTGAATCCGGGTGGATCAAAGACGAAAACTGGGGCCTGGAAGCAAGTATCCCGGCAGATTTTAACGCATCTTTAGCCGGCCTTGAAGTTCGCAAGTCCCTGGCCGCATGGCAGTCCGCCGGGGTCCGCCATGCGGAAAAGGCGGGATTTTCGGCGGATGCTTCCCCGCTCTGGTCTGTTGTGGCGCCGAACAGTGAAAAAAGAACCGCCTATCTCGTGAACAACAACTATCGCGTCCTGCTCAGGTGGAATCGCTCCCACCATTTTGCCATTGCGGTCGGAACACTGGCCGACCGCATTGCCGGCAGATAAACCCTGCTTCCATTCTGCCGAGCCATTCGGAATCTTTACGGACCCGGCCAAGCCCCGCGCCTGCGGGGCGGCCTGCTTCCAGCCGGAATCCGAAAACGCAATCGCGTTTCAACCGTACTTGCCCGGCGAATGATAAGCCTTCATCATTTTCAACCGGAATTGCCGATCCGCTGGGGGACAATTGATAATTGCCGTGAAAAAGGGTAAAGTACGGCCATGACAAAACTGACCTTGGAGGAGTGGCTCGCAAGAGCCGAAAAAAACCGGCGCTTCATGGAGAACGTCCGGGCGATTCGCCGTTTCCCCGCCCGCCCGGGCGAATTTGCGGAATACCCGGCATGGGCCCATCCCTCCCTGCAAAAGGTTCTCGCCGAGCGGGGACTCAGCCGGCTCTACAGCCACCAGGCCAAGGCCGTGGACCTGGTCCGCCGGGGACGGAGCATCGTTCTGGTCACCCCGACGGCCAGCGGTAAGACTCTCTGCTACAACCTGCCGGTCCTCCAGAAGATCCTCGAAGAACCGGAGACCCGGGCTCTGTACCTCTTTCCCACCAAGGCCCTCGCCCAGGATCAGATGCATGAGATCCACGGCCTGATCGGCGCGATGAAGGCGGACATCAAGACCTTCACTTACGATGGGGACACGCCCGCCGAAGCCCGCCGGGCGATCCGGCGGCAGGGACACGTGGTCGTTACCAACCCCGACATGCTCCACGCCGGAATTCTCCCCCACCATACCAAGTGGCAGAAGCTCTTTGCGAACCTCCAGTTCGTAGTGATCGATGAACTCCACGTCTACCGGGGAATCTTCGGCTCCCACCTGACGAATGTGCTCCGGCGCCTGGTCCGGATCTGCCGCTTTTACGGCCGCGATCCGGTCTTCATCTGCTGCTCGGCGACGGTCGCCAACCCCAAGGAACACGCGCAGCGGCTTTTGGAACGCCCGGTTGCCCTCATCGCCGAAAGCGGGGCGCCGGCGGCGGCCAAAACCTTTATCCTCTACAATCCGCCCATCGTCAACCGGGAGCTCGGCATCCGGCAGTCCGCCCTGACGCCGGTCCGGAAGACGGCGGCCGAGCTGATCGAAAACGGCATCCAGACGATCGTCTTTGCCACCAGCCGGCTGAACGTCGAGGTCCTGACGAAATACCTCAAGGATCAATTTGCCGGGGGAAAGCCGCTGGACACCCGGTTTGTCACCGGCTACCGCGGGGGGTATCTTCCCAATCTGCGCCGGCAGATTGAAGCGGGCCTGCGCAACCGGGACGTGATGGGGGTCGTCGCGACCAACGCGCTGGAGCTGGGGATCGACATCGGCGATCTCGAGGCGGCAATCCTCTGCGGCTATCCCGGTTCCATCGCCAGCACCTGGCAGCAGGCCGGGCGGGCCGGCAGACGGACCGGACAGAGCCTGGCGCTTCTCATCGCCCGGAGTTCCCCCCTCGATCAGTTCATCGTCGAAAACCCCGATTATTTCTTCTCGCGCTCCCCGGAGTTCTGCCGGGTCAACCCGGACAACCTGCTGATCCTCATGCACCATATCAAGAGCGCCGCTTTCGAGCTCCCCTTCGAAAAAGGCGAGCGTTTCGGCGGCGAGAACCTCGAGGAACTCCTCGACTATCTGGAAGAAAAAGGGGTGCTGCACCGCGTCGACGACCGCTGGCACTGGTCGGCAGAGAGTTATCCGGCCGATGAGGTCAGCCTGCGGAGCATCAACCCCGAAAACGTCGTCGTCGTGGACACGACGGATTCGGATAATCACCGGGTCATCGCCGAGGTGGACTGGGACAGCGCCTTTATCGCCGTTCATACCGACGCCATCTATCTGCTGGAGTCCCAGCAGTACTATGTGGACCGCCTTGATCTTGAAAGAAAGACCGCTTACGTCCATAAGGTCGAGGTCGAATACTACACCGACGCCATGACCTACTCCAACGTCCGGGTGATCGACGCCTTCGCCCGGAAGCCGGGTACCGGGATCCCGGTGGAACACGGCGAGGTCCAGGTGGTCAGCAAGGTGGTCGGCTACAAGAAGATCAAGTTCTACACCTCGGAGAATCTGGGCTACGGCGACGTAAACCTTCCGGAAAAAGACATGCATACGACGAGCTACTGGTTCACGATCCCCCGCCATCACCTCGCCGAGCTATCTTACAATCAGGAGGAGATCATCGACGGCCTGGCGGGGCTGGCCTACGGCCTACACCACCTGGCTGCCATGATGCTGATGGCGGACCTGCACGACATCGACCGGGCCATCGGGGACAAGAGCGGCGAATGGTTTGTCCGCAAGGACCGGAACCGGCGGACCATCACCACAACGCCCGGGGGGCAGGGAGGTTCCGTTCCCACGACGGACGCCTTCGACCCGACGATCTTTCTTTTCGACGCCTATCCGGGAGGGATCGGATTTTCGGATCTTTTATTCGAACGCCATGACGCCCTGCTCGACTCAGCCCGGAAGCTCATCCACGGCTGCCCCTGCGCCTGCGGCTGTCCGTCCTGCGTCGGCCCGACGCTTGAGGTGGGACCCCGGGCAAAGGCTGCGGCCCTGGCGATCCTCGGACTGCTCCAGGGAAGGTAACAAGGGAACAGCATGAGTGTTATTTCGCGTTTACAGCGCCTGACCGGCGAAGGTTCCAAAGCGCCCGGCGGGGAAAAAGGGGCGCAGGCCAAGACCGAAGAACTGGCCCGCCTGCGGGCGCGCATGGACGCCATTTTATCCCGGCGGCCGCAGGGACAAAGAACGGGAATGCAGCCCGCCGGACACGGCCGTAGTGTCCCGCTGGAGACGCTTATCCCGGGGAAAGAGACGACCAATGCGGCCGGGTCTTTCTTCTGCGCCTCGCACCTGGTAGGAGGTTCCGAGTTCCATGGCCGGTTTTGCATCCGGGATCTGGCGCCCCTCGACATGGACCGGCTGGCCGTCCTGGGCAATGACCCGGTCCTGGGCAGGCTGGATTATCGCGAAGCGCTCTTTCTCGATACGGAAACGACCGGTCTTGCCGGAGGGACCGGGACAGTAGCTTTTCTCATCGGTCTGGGCTGGTTCGAAGGGAAGGCCTTCATGACGCGGCAGCTCTTTGCCCGGGATTACGGTGAGGAGCGGGCGACGCTTATCGGCCTGCGGGAACTGCTCGGGGAAAAACGGTTTCTCGTGAGCTTTAACGGCAAGGCTTTTGATGTAAATCTCCTTGCCGCCCGCTTTATCATGAACCGCATGACCGACCCCCTGGCCGGTCTGCCCCATCTCGATCTCCTGCATCCGGCCCGGCGGCTTCTGAGCCACCGCCTGCCGGACCGCCGGCTGGGTTCCCTGGAAGCGTTTCTCCTCGGATTCGAGCGGGTGGGGGACATCCCCGGCAGCGACATTCCCCAGCGTTATTTCGACTGGCTTCGCCGCCGCGACGGACGTCTCCTGGCCGATGTCTTCGAGCACAACCGCCTCGACATCCTTTCCCTGGCGGCTCTGGCCGCCCACCTGGCGGAGATGCTCGCCCCGGACGGAGAGAATCCGCAGCGCCATCCCGGCGACCGGCTCGCTGCGGCGCGTCTGTTTCTGGACCGGGGACGCCCAGCTGAAGCCATCGGGCTGCTGGGTCCCCTCCTCGGCTGCACCAGCCGCGAAACGGCCCGGGAAGCCGCCCGGGAGCTATCTCTGCACTACAAGCGGGCGGCGCAATGGCCGGCGGCGGCGGCGCTATGGGAAGAGATGGCGCGGCGGGACGGCAACGATCTTTTCGCCCTGATCGAACTCGCCAAATGGTGCGAACATCAGCGGCGGGATTTCAGGCAGGCCCTGGCCCTGGTAAAGCGCGCCTGCGCGAGTGAATCCAACCTGTCCGCGGAAACGTGCGCCGCCCTTATCCGCCGCCGGGAGCGCCTGGAGCGGAAGCTGGCCGGATGCAAATTGGTATAAAGCGCCCGTGGGTTCGCCCGAAGTTATTCTTTGAAATCGTAAAACGGGTCGATCACGTTCGCCGGATTTTGAAGGGCAGCCCCGCCGCGGAAAGTAACTGCCGGTCGCAACAGTCGTTTGGCCGGATGATTCCGCCCATATAAACGGCATGTAAAAATTAAACGGCTTCCGCCCCGGGCCGTTCCTTTACATCAACGGGATGGGTATTATCTTTCGGCATGGATGCAAAACAGGCAGCGGCCGTTGCGCCCCTGCCTAACTGCAAATGATAAAGTGAAAATTCCGGGGAAGGGTATGTCGTTACATGCAGTCCTTGATTCGCCCGGCAGAAATTTAAGGAAAGTGTGAAATGAATGGGAACAAGATCGCCAAATGGACTCACCGGTATCTGGCCTTTATAATGGCCGGACTGTTAGCAGCCTGTTCGCTTGTTTACAATGTTTCTTACGACTATGACAGGGGCATCGATTTCGGCAGCCTCCAGGACTACCACCATTTGGCGGCGTCTGATGATTCGAATCTGAACAGGCTGGACAGGATGCGGATTGAAAAAGCCGTGGACGCCGCACTGCAGGTCAAAGGTTTCAAGCGATCGGCCGATCATCCCGACTTTTTGATCACACCCGGACTTATCCAAAATGATATCCGCGACGTGACCGGCTGGGGATACGGCTACGCCCCCTATGGCATCCCCTGGCGCGGTCCGGATGTTTATATTTATGAATATGAAGAAAGCACGCTGGTTCTGGAAGTTATCGCCGCCGGCTCTAAGGAATTGCTCTGGCAGGGAAGGGCGAAAGCCAGACTGGATATAGCGACAACCCCCGAAAAGCGGGATCAGATTATAACTGAAGCCGTCGGGCGGATTTTAAGCGGGTTTCCGCCGCCTGCGGCTGGTCATTAAGAATCAGCCCGAACACTATTTTTCAAACAGGTTTATGGGCGAAACCCCACGAAAAGGACTGCCCCAATGCTTCCGCGCCGCCCACCCGGACTGCTGCCAGAAAAGCTGCGGCAACCCATTTGTGCATGTCGGCTTTGGTCACCAGGTCGCTGTAAAACTTTTCATCCACGTCCTTTCGTTCCGTCTTATTTCCCAATTCGCCATAGCCGTAAGCCAGGTCGTGCGGCAAACAGCAGTGATAAGTGATATCCTCCCACTTGCAGCCGGTGAAAATCTCCATGAGTTTATCCGGCAAACCCGAACATCCGTCAAACTTCCAGTCTTTATACCGGTCCGGTGCGGATTCTATGCGCACGACAAGATAATCCAATCCGTAATGCCGGCATAATTCCAGTGCCTCTGCGGTGGTGATTCTATCACCAATTTCAGGCAGCTTCATTCCGGTTTTCGCTCCTTCAGCAGACTGTTACACCGCATGCAGATCCAACATCCTCCTCATGTTTCGGATATCATTTTACATTTAAACTGAAAAAAATGATCGAAATTCATGCTTTCGGTACAGCTTGAGTCAAACCGGACGCAATAATTGAAACCATCCTTTTTCCGGATCCGGCTTTGCCCGTCCGAACTATTCCTTTGTCGATACAATCAATCTGGCAGCCTTATAATTGGAGTATATATCGCGTTCCAATCCCGCCGCTTCCAAGGGGACCCAGGTGTATTTCATGTTCGGATTTTTGGTATCGACCTGGGCGTACACCGCAACGGCCAGCGGTTCAATATTCTTGATCACAACTTCAGCGGGTTTCCCATCGTTAAACGCCTCCGCCGACCTGACCGGCGGAATTTCCCTGGCGCAAATCCAGACCAGACACAGTGCTATTACGGTCAATATCCCTTTGGTGTAAAGGTCCACTTTCATATCGTTTTCCTTTCTTTGATTTGAAATGCCGGGTGCGGATAAGCCGCTACCCTCCAAATTGCAATCCACTTGTATCAGGAAAACAGCCCGGGGATCAACATCAAATCAGCGGATTTATGGCGCGATGGAACACCCTGTGAAGCGCAAAGGCATTCCGACAGATCCCGTTATTTTGAGTTGCCGCCGCCCATGCGTATATTTTTTATCCATCAAGTCCCGGATTTTCGTTCACAAGATGGATATATTTTAACCGTTTTGCCTCTACTTAACTGCTGCAACGCATCCCTTATGCTTGAATCTAAATAAAAGTGCCTTATGTTTCAAACAGATACCAAATCATGCCACATGGTGGCACGATTTGTGCTTTTCATATTGGACAAACAGCCAAGGCTTTTTTGCTGAGGCCTTGGATCGACAGAATTTGTAACATGCAAGAAAGGAGCACAAACGATGAAAAAACTGATCACTATTTTGGGAATCACGGTGTTGAGCGGCCTGCTGATCGTGCCGGTCATGGTCTGGGCGCAAGGCCGGGGCTGGGGCGGCGGTCATATGATGGGATACTGGGGCAGAGGCCCCGGCAATTACGACCCGGACAACCGGGGTTATGCATCAAACCTGACCCGGGAAGAACAGGACCGACTGATGGATCTGGATCGAAAGTTTTACGATGAAACCCGTGAGCTGCGGGATAAGCTCTGGTCCAAATCTGCTGAATTGAATGCGGCCCTGGCTGAGACCAGTCCCGACACCGCAAAGGTAACCATGATCCAAAAGGATGTTTCCGAACTTCGCACCAGACTGGATGAGAAAAAGGTCGCTTATGAAATCGAAGCCCGCAAAATCGCCCCGGAAATACGTTCCGGCGGCGGGTACGGCTACGGCCGCCACATGCGGGGCGGCTACGGCCGGGGGTGGTATGGAATGGGCCCTGGAATGATGGGCTACGGCCCCGGCGCCTGCTGGGATAACTAACTAAAAACCAAAATGGGATTGCTGCGGCAATCCCATTTGATTTTTATCGGATTTGCACCGTCTCCCCGACCCGGGGCACCATCACGTTGAACCCTTCATTTTCCAGAAATTTTTGAAAGGCCAGGGTCTGTTCCTCTTCACCGTGCACCGCGGCAATTTTTTTTATCCTGAATTTTGAATCTTTTAAAAACCGCAGCATTTCAGTTTTGTCCGCATGGGCGCTGAATCCGCCCAGTTTCACAACCTGCGCCTTCAGGGGATATTCCTTGTTGAGAATTCTCACCAGCGGCGGTTCCCCGCTGCGGCCGGCAGCCGCATAGGCCTCGCCCAGCTCCTGAATGCGCCGACCGAGGGTGTGCCGGGCCATGAAGCCCACCATCAGAATCGTATTCTTCTCATTATGAATCTTATAGCGCAGATGGTGCAGAATCCGTCCGGCCTCACACATGCCTGAGGCCGAGATCACAATGTGCGGTTTTTCATCGCGGTTCAGCGCCATGGATTCCGCCACCGATTCGACAAAATGCATCTGCGCAAAAGCGAACGGGTTCTTGCCTTTCTGCAGAAATGTTTCATGGGTCTCGCGGTCATACACTTCCGGATGCTCGCCGAAAATCCGGGTCAGCTTGGTGGCCAGCGGGCTGTCCACATAAACCGGAACTTTAGGAACTTTTCCCTGGTTGTAAAGCTTGTGCAAAATATAGATTAGCTCCTGGGTGCGGCCGAAGGCAAAGGCCGGAATCACCAGGGTCCCGCCCCGCTCCACCGTATCCGTCAGGATCTTTTGAAGCTGGCCGGAAATATCTTCCACCGGATCATGAAAGCGGTCGCCATAGGTGCTCTCCATGATCAAAAGGTCGATATCCATTTCGTCTGCCGGGAATTTCAGGTGCGGATCTTCGAGAATCGGTTTATTGAAGCGTCCGATATCACCGGTGTAACAGACGGTATAATCGCGCCCGTTTTCCCGGGCCTTGATCATGGTGATGGCCGATCCCAGGATGTGGCCGGCATCGTAAAAGGTGCAGTGCATGTCTTTAGCGATGGTCACCTCGTTTCGGTAGGGATACCCGTCAAAGTAGGACAGGGCCTTTTCGGCATCTTCAACGGTATAAATGGGTCGCACCCGCTCCAGACGGTATTTATCCATAAGCGCATTGATGGTTTCGGCATTCAGTTCATGCCGGTTTTTCTTGAGGAGCTGCTTGATCTTTTTCTCCTTGGTTTTTGAAAGCTTTTGGGTCCGCGGCGACATGCTCATCTGGTACAGCAACGCCCTCAGAGACTTATAGTTGAGGTACCTGGCGTCCGACTCCTGGATGTGGCCGGCGTCCAGCAGCAGATACTCGCAGGCCGCGGCCGTCACCCGGGTGCAGACAATCCGGCCGCTGAAATTTCGGCGGGTCAAAAGCGGGATCCGGCCGGAATGATCGATATGGGCATGGGAAAGCACGACATTGGTGATAATGCCGGGATCAAAGGGAAGGGTCTGGTTTTTAACTTCACTCTCCTTGCGGCGCCCCTGAAACATGCCGCAATCCAAGAGGATCCGATCGGCCGCGCTTGTCAGCACATGCATCGATCCGGTCACTTCCCGAACGCCGCCGTAAAAAGTTACCTGCATTTTAAATCTCCTTTCAGATTCAGATCCATCTACAAGTCAAAGGTCGCTCACGCAAACCGGCGGATGGTTCCGGGAATTGTGCGCCGACGCATGAACTGCTGTTTTAGGTGGAACGTACCGTCTATATCCGGCTTTCTTGTCCGCTTTCACTCACCAGCGTCCAGCAGACATACCGGACGGGATGGACGACGGCAGCCACATGTCCGTCAAAAAAGACCTGTGCCACCACCCAGCGTTTATCCAAGTAATCCGCTATCAAACGATGATCATCAACCACCTCCCGGACGCGGCACTTGCTGAGATCCCTCAGACCCACGGCAGCCGCTTTCAGCACTGCTTCCTTGGCCGTCCAGTATCGAAAAAAAAGCTGAAGCGGATCTTCGCCGCAAAGACGCCATTCGCCGGCATCGGCCGTTTTGCGGTAAAGGGCGTCCTGAACCGGCCGGATGCGTTCGATGTCGATGCCGATCCGGAATCCGGCAACCACCCCGCCGACATAATCGGATTTATGGGTCAAAGACCAGTAGGTACCGCCGAATGGAAGCGGTGCGCCGTTTTCCATTTTTAACATCGCTTCTAAAATGATGCCGCTTTTACGGGCCGACACCTGCAAGGCGCTCCGGGCGTACTCGCTCAAGGCTGCTGTTTTGGCTCTCCCTTTCAGGTGGCGGTCCTGTGCCGGAACGGCCAGAATCACCGGAAAGATCGTGTCGACTTTATTCATGCTGCTTTAAGATAATGCGGCAGTCGGCCACGGTAGCCCCCTGGCCCGCCGGATGGACCAGCAGGGGATTGATATCCATCTCGCTGATTTCCGGATGGTTCATGACCATTTCCGATAATCGCACCATCGCCTTTTCGATGGCCTCAATATCGGCCTTGGGCTTTCCCCTGAACCCCTTGAACAGTTTATAGCCGCGGATGCTGCGGACCATCCGGCGGGCTTCATTGCGCTGGATCGGAGCCAGGCGAAAAACCACATCCTGAAAAAGTTCAACAAAAATACCGCCCAGACCGCACATTAAAAGCGGCCCGAAAACCGGATATCGGTTCATTCCCAGGATGACCTCCACCCCCGGAGTCGCCATTTTTTCAACCAGGATCCCTTTAATGACGGCCGCGGGATCGTATTGTTTAGCCCCGGCCATAATCTGATGATAGGCTTTCCGGACCCCGGCTGCATTTTCGATCCCCACCACCACGCCGCCGGCATCGGTTTTGTGCAGGATCTGATCGGACACGATTTTCATGACCACCGGAAATGACATTTCATCGGCAAAAGCCACGGCTTCTTCTTCGCCCGCGGCCAAACGGACCGGCAATACATTAAAGCCGTAGCATTTCAAAAGGTCGGCCCCCTCCAGCTCCCCCAGGTGGGTTTTGCCGTCCGAGAGGCTTGCGGCAATGACCTGCTCTGCCCGGGCCTTATCCGTTTTCAGGCTGAACTGGGCCAGGTGCTGCCGGTTCAGCCAGTTGGAATAGCGATAGAGGGCGCCGAATGCCTTGGCGGCATTTTCCGGAAAGCGAAAAACCGGAATGCCGTGCTCCTGCAGGTATTTGACTCCGGCCGAAACATCGATGATCCCCATAAAGCAGCACAAAATCGGCTTGTGGGATCGCCGCGCGATCCGCACGATGGCTTCGGCCGTTCCCAGCACATTGGTCATGGACTGGGGCGTGAGGATCACCAGCGCACCGTCAACCCCTTCATCCTTGATGACGGCCCCCAGGGCATTTTCATAACGTTCCTGCGAGGCGTCGCCGATCACGTCCACGGGGTTATGCACATTAGCGGTCATCGGCAGGTGGCTGGAGAGCGCCTCAGTGGTCTCTTCCTTGAACCTGGCCAGCACCAGCCCGGATGATACCGTCATATCCGTAGCGACGATTCCCGGACCGCCGGCATTGGTAACGATGGCGACCCGGTTGCCCCCCGGCACCTTGCGCCGCAGTTTGCCCAGCTCGCTTTCATTGCGGTAGGCAAATGCCGTGGCAAAATCGAAAAGTTCATCAATGGAATCGACCCGGATAATGCCGGCCTGCTGAAAGATGGCATCATAAACGGCCTCGGTTCCGGCCAGGGCGCCGGTGTGGGAGGCCGCCGCCAGGGCGCCCGCGCTGGTGCGCCCGGACTTGATCACCAGAACCGGCGTGGGGCGCCGGTCGCCGGAAGTGATCTCCTTGACGGCTTCTATAAATTCGGGGCCGCGACGCAGTTCTTCCAGATAAATCATGATCACTTCGGTATCGACGTCGGCATGCAGGTAGCGCAGGAGATCCAGTTCATCCACATCGGCCTTGTTGCCGATGGAGATGAATTTTGAAAATCCGAACTCCCGGTCCGCCGCAAAATCGAGCACGGCCGTACACAAGGCGCCGCTCTGGGAAATAAATGAAATATTGCCGGCCGCCGGCATCCGGGCAGAAAAACTGGCATTCAGGCGCACCGCCGGCAGCGGATTGATCACCCCCAGGCAGTTGGGCCCCACCAGACGAATCCCGGCCTCCTTGCACAGCGCCACAATCCGGTCTTCGGTCTCGCGGCCTTCGCCGCCGACTTCGCGAAAGCCGGCAGAGACGATCACCACCCCCTTCACCCCCTTTTCAATAGCTTCGGCAACCGCACTCAAAGCGGGTCTGGGCGGCAGAATGATAATCCCCAGATCGACGGCATCGGGAATTTCCCTGATATTCGGGTAGGCCCGGACGCTTAACACCGACCGTGCACCGGGATTGACGGGATAAAGGGTCCCGGTAAACCCCCCCCGCAAAATGTTGGCAAAAATATCGTGGCCGACTTTGCCGGGGGTCGTAGAAGCTCCGATAACGGCAACCGATTCCGGAGAAAAGATGGCATCAAGTTTGTCCATGACTGTTTCCTTTTATTTTAAGTGCTTCTTTATAAATTTCATTTTTCGATACATTGTATTTTAAGGCCAGCTCCCGAACGACGTCGGAAAGCCGGCTCCGATCCGATTTCAGTTTTTGGCGCAGATCCTCTTGAAACAATGCGGATACGGATCCAAATTCTTCTTTGCGCCCCGCCACCAGCAGGGTGCACTCGCCTTTAAGGCCGGTGCGTTGATGGAGTGCGGCCTGAATTTCCGACAGCCGTCCCCGGATAAATTCCTCGTGTATTTTTGTCATTTCCCGGCATAAAACGGCGGTTCGATCTCCAAAAACCATCAGAAGCTCTTCTAAAAATGCGGGCAGCCGTCGGGGGGATTCATAGAAAATAACGGTCCGCTCATCCCTGCACAACATTTTTAATTCCTGCCGGCGTTTCCCCTTTTTTTTGGACGCAAATCCGGCAAATACGAAGGCATCCGTGGGGAGACCGGCTGCACTTAGGGCCGTAATGACGGCTGAGGGACCCGGTATGGGAACGACGGGGATAGCAGCGGCAATCGCCGCCGTAATCAGCGCATAACCCGGATCGGAAACCGACGGCGTTCCGGCATTGGATACCAGTGCAATCGATGCCCCCCGTTGTATTCTGGCAAGGAGCTGCGCACTGCGCTTTTTTTCATTGAAGTCATGATAAGAAATCAGGGGTGTGCCGATTCCATAATGGGCGAGGAGCCGGGCCGTGTGGCGGGTATCTTCGGCCGCAACCAGGTCTACGTTTTTCAGCGTTTCAAGGGCCCTGAGGGTGATATCGCTGCGGTTGCCGATGGGCGTACCCACCACGTACAGCCGGCCCGGCGCAGACCCCGCATCGGAATCATTTATAGGCAAGTTCAAAGGCATTTTTAATAATTTCGATTGCCGGCGGATCCGTCCGGGAACTGATACTGACCACGTCGAACCGGGCTTTGGCATCGCTTTGTTTGGATGCCTTCAGATAGTGGAGCGCCGTCATCGATATCTTCCGCTGTTTCCGGAGCGTGACCGCCCCTTTGGGATTCCCGAATTGATCGGACATTCTGGCTTTAACTTCGACAAAAACGATGGTGTCGCCGTCTCTGGCAATAATATCGATTTCTCCCTGACGGGTGCGGTAATTGGTTTCCAGGATTTTGTATCGCTGCTTTTTTAAAAACCGGGCCGCGACCGTTTCCCCCGTCTGGCCAAATTGCTGCTGTTTGTTCAGCACCCTTTTGCTCCTGCCCAATGATACCGCCGGTCAGGCCTGAGGCCGGCCGGTCACCTGATAAAAACCCACCGGTTCGGCCTTGTTCTTGAGCCGGGCCGCTCCCTTTTGGCTGAACCGGAACCGATCCTTGACGCTCCGGCAGGTTTCCTCTCCTGCAAGGATTTCGCCGCCCTTTGCCATCTCTTCCAGACGGGCGGCGACATTGACGCAGTCACCGATAACGGTATAGTCCATCCGGTTGCGGGAGCCGACATTTCCGACGATGGCGCTGCCGGAATTGATGCCGATGCCGATTTTAAACACCGCCTGGTTCTGACGGGCGCGTCGTTGCATCAGTTCTGTCATCGCCTCCTGCATCTCGATGGCCGCGGCTACAGCATCCGCCGGTGCGCTGCTTTCGGCAGCAATCACGCCGAACACAGCCATCAACTGATCCCCGACATATTTGTCCAGCACGCCATTGTTCCGAAATACAATATCCACCATGATCTCGAAAAACTCGTTGAGCATTGCGACCACATCTTCGGCCGGCAGCTTTTCGGCAAGGGATGTAAACGATCGGATATCCGCAAAAAGGATCGTTACTTCCCTGCGTTCATTTGCTATCAGGACGCTGCTTTCGGAATTGATCAGTTTTTCCACCAGGCTTTTTTCGACATAGCGGCTCAGGCGGTTTCGCAAGTCTTCTTCTTTCTTGATCTTCTCATAGGAAAGCGCAAGGTCCCGGGCATAAACCAGCAGCTGGATGGACTGTTCTTTCACGTTTTTGTTGGCATCCTTGAGTTTTTTGACAACCGTATTAAAGTGCCGGTATATATCCTGCAGTTCCTGGTCGGATTTGACCTGCAGCAGATCATCATCTTCGGCTGTGTCGAGCTTGCTGGTTTCTCGGACCAGGCGAACAAGCTGATCGGAAGAGCTTCTGATCATATAAAATCCGGCCAGGATTGAAAAAAGCGCCAGGGCCGCAAACAGTACGATCATATCCGACAGTTCTATTTTTTCATACGTGAACAGATACACGACCAGCAGAAAGGGGATGATTCCCAGCAGGACCAGCACAATCCGTGTTTTTCCCACAAAGCTTTTAACACTGCGATATTCCGATGGTTTCATTTGACTTCGCCGGCGGGTTTTCCTGCTCGCAACCCCGCATCTCTTCTGATAAACTGCAGCGGCACGGTAATCTTCACAGCGACGGCATAGCGTCGGTCGGCCTGAAGCGGATCCGAATCCGGCAGCAGCTCGATCCGGGAAACCGTTACGGTCCCCTCCAGAGAGGCCTTCAGCTCAACGGTTCCGGGCAGATCGATGTGAATATCCAGGGGCTGCCCCAGAAAATATCTGTCGGCCTGACGGGTAATGAAGTTGGCGCCGCCGCCGGAAATATTCCGTAGCACCGTTTTCTCGCTGAATGTTTTACCAGCGGCATTTTTGGCAGTCACTAGCGTGATCAGATCAATCCGGAAACGGGTGTCTTTTCTTCTTTCAGATTTTTCGGCCATTTTCTTTAATACCCTGCGGACTCCCCATCAAATAAAGGGCTGTTAATCGCGCAGCAGCTCATCCACCCGCCGGATCAGTTCCAGCGGGCTGAACGGCTTCATGAAATAATACTGGGCACCGGCTTCCAGGCCCGCTTCCCGGTCGGTCGCATGATCTTTGCCGCTGATCATGATAATCTTACAATCCCGTGTTTCCGGGTTGTTCTTGATGATGCGGGTCGCTTCCAGCCCATCGATTTCCCCGGGCATAATGACGTCCATAATAATCAAATCCGGTTTATGGATCCGGGCAATTTCCAGAGCGGTTTCCCCGCTGCCGGCCCTGAGAACCTCAAAATTTCCTCTTTTAATTGTCATTTCAAGAAGTTCAACGTTGTCTTCTCTGTCGTCAACGATCAGAATTCTTTTCATCCGGCCCACTTTATCTTAAACAACTCCAAGTTTTTAAAAGTGCTTCCGATAAGAGGATATATATATCAGAAAAACACTTTTTCAACCAGCCTTTTACCGGTCGATCCTTATTTTTGGAAAGTTCATGGTTAAACGTATTCTTTAACGCCCCTGAAACTTTTTCTGTGAATGGGACAGCAGCCGAACTTTCTGATGGCTGCCCGATGGTCGCGGGTGGGATATCCCTTGTGTTGGCCGAACCCGAACTGCGGGTATTGCTGGTGGTAAATATCCATCAGATTATCCCGGGTTACCTTGGCCACAATGGATGCCGCTGCTATGGATATGCTGAGACTGTCGCCGCGCACAACAGGCTGCTGCGGCAGGGGGAAGGGAATCCGGAAGGTGCCGTCTATCAGCAGAAAATCCGGTTGGGGAAAAAGGCTTTTAACGGACAGGGACATGGACTGCAGGGCGGCCTGCAGGATATTGACCCGATCGATTTCGGCCGGATCAATGATTCCGATGCCGACGGCAATCGCATGGGCGTAAATCTCACCGTACAGCCGTCCGCGCTTTTTATGGGTTAAAATCTTTGAATCGGTTACGCCGGGGACGGCAAAGGCGTCGGGTAAAATCACCGCCGCCGACACTACCGGGCCGGCCAGCGGACCCCGGCCGGCTTCATCAATGCCTGCAATCGAATGAAAACCCTTTGCTTTGGCCACTTTTTCAAAGGCCCACAGATCGGATTCCATGTCCGTTCAGGTGCAAACCGGTTTTATGAAATTCGTTTTTCTTTTAATCTGGCGGCTTTGCCCTTAAGCTTGCGCAGATAATACACCTTTGAACGACGTACCCGACCATGCGTCAGGACCTCGATTCTGTCAATCACCGGCGAATGCAGTGGAAAAATTCGCTCCACCCCGATCCCGTAAGAGACCTTTCGGACCGTAAAGGTCGCGTTTACCAGCCCTTTCCGCTTGCTGATGACAACACCCTGAAAGGCCTGAATACGCTCTTTTTCACCTTCCTTGATTTTGACATGCACTTTAACCGTATCACCCGGAAAAAATGAGGGCAGATCCAGCCGCATCATTTCTCTTTCAATTTGCTTTATTGTTTCCATGTTTTTCTCCCAAAGTTTAATGCCGGTCGTTCCATGCGGCGTAACCTTTGCAAAATGTTCCCCTTTCCAAAGGTCTCCGGAGGTTGGCCGGGAATATCCATTTAAAAATTTTCTTTATCCGTCTTTACCGGTCAACCGGTCCAAAATAATGGCGGCTGCGGTCCGGACAGAAAGGTGGTTGTAGCCCGTGCACCCCGTCACCGGCTCCAGCACATGATCCGCACTGTCCAGAACCTCCTGCGCCAGTCCCCAGGCGGTTCCGAAAATCAGAAGATGCGGAGCGCCGGACTTCAGTCCCGCACGCAGTCGCCTGAAACTCAGGCAGTCCCCTGCAGTCCGGGCGCAGGTTGCCACGGTTTTTACCGCCTGGCCCTCGCTGCTGCTGATATGCGCGCTCACGTCCCGGATGGAATCGCTGATACGAATCAGTTCCAGGGCTTCGCGCCGCTTGGGGTTATAGGCGGCGCCGACGCCCTTGAGCCAGTGCGATACGATCCGTTCGACCAGAATCTTTTGATCTTGCAGCGGGGTAATCACATAAAAGGCCCGCACGCCGTATGTTCGGGACAACCGGGATATATCATGAAGGTCCAGATTGGTTACGGCCGATGCAATCGTATCGCCATTTTTATTGATCACCGGATAATGCGTCAGCGCCACGTAAAGATTGGGCGTAAATAATCTCTTCAATGTCGCGGCACCACTTTTTCAGTATTTCCCGCTCGGTTTTGCTTAAGGATCTTTGTTTCAGCAGATCCTTTCGTTTCAAAAATGTTCGTATCAGCGCGCTTTCCAGCCGCCACATTTCAATTTCTTTGTGGTTCCCCGATAACAGCACCTCGGGAACCGCCTCGCCCTCGAAATTCCCGGGTCGGGTATAATGGGCATGCTCCAGCAAACTTTCCGAAAAAGAGTCCTTGGCCGCGGATTCGCTGCCGCCCAGAACGCCCGGAATCAACCGCGTGACCGTATCCATGATTACCATGGCGGCCACTTCACCCCCGGTCAGGATATAGTCGCCGATGGAAACCTCATCGTCGATCAGGCCGTCGACAATGCGTTCGTCCATCCCCTCGTAACGGCCGCAAATTAAAATCAGCCCATCATGGGATGACAGGCCGCGGGCCACGTCCTGATTAAAAACGCGCCCCTGGGGCGTCAACAGCACCCGTCTGGCCGTTGGTGCAAGTTTCATGGCAGCCCGGATGGCGGCCGCCAGCGGTTCCGGTTTCATGACCATCCCGCAACCGCCGCCGTACGGCCGGTCGTCGGTAACCCGGTGCCGCCCCCCGGCAAATTCTCTGATATCAAGGGCTGAAGCCCCTATCCGGTTCTGTATCAATGCCCGCCTGACAATCCCGTGTTCCCAAAATGAGCTGAATATTTCCGGAAATATTGTCAGAACCAGAAAGCGCATCGATCATCTCAGCCCGTCGGGCAGATCCACCTGCATGGTCTTTTTCTCCAGATCGACGCAGACAACCACTGATGCAAGCGCGGGTATCAGCGTTTCCTTCAGACGCCCGGCGGCAGCATCTTTGACGATATAAACATCGTTGCTCCCGGTGGGCAGGATCGACGTCACCCGGCCGATATATTCCCCCGTGACTGAAAACACGGAAAGTCCGATAATATCAAACCAGTAGTAGTCGCCGTCTTCCAGTTCCGGCAGACCTTTTTTTTCAATGTATAGTGCGCTGCCGACCAGCGCTTCGGCCTGGGAGCGGTTTACAACCTCCTTCAGAGACAACAGCACGGACCTGCCGAGCGGCTTGACCCATTTGACTGAATATGTCTTTTCCTCCCCTTTATCGTGTCGTGCCAGAAGTACCGTTCCCGGACTGAAAACAGACAACGACTCTGCGTAAGAGTTGATCTTGACATTTCCGGCCATTCCATGGACCCCGACGATCTTTCCGATGGGGAGAATGTCACGTTTCACCACGATGCTATTCGATAATCTCTAAAACCGTTCTTTTCTTTACCTTGGCGGAAGCTGCGCTCAGGATCGTTCGCATCGCCCGGGCGGTCCGGCCCTGTTTCCCGATAACCTTTCCCAGATCCTCTTTGGCCACCTTTAATTCAAGCACAGAGGTCTGATTTCCTTCAACCTCTTCAACCTGTACCTGATCAGGATTGTCAACCAGTGCCTGGGCAATGTACTTAATCAGCTCTTTCATGGCTCAGTCTCCTTTGTTGGCTATTGAGAATTCGGGATCGCGGAATTACGCCGATTTAATGGAAACGCCCTCTTTTTTCAGCAGGCTTTTCACTGTGTCCGTCGGGGTTGCACCCTGCTCAATCCAGTATTTGATGCGATCTCCCTTCAGTGAAACTTCTGCCGGATCCGGCAATGGATTGTAGGCGCCGACGGTTTCCAGATATCTTCCATCTCTGGGAGATTCCGTATCAGCTACAACAATTCGATAATAAGGTTTTTTTTTGGCGCCGTGTCTGGCCAATCGTATTTTTACCGACATTTCGTCTCTCCTCTAAAACGGCAGCATTCCCCGGCCGAGTCCGCGCATGCCGCCCTTGTTAATTTTTTTCATCATTTTCAAAACCTGGGTATAATTCTTAAGCAACTTGTTGATATCCTGAACAGAGGTTCCGCTCCCCTGTGAAATCCGTTTGCGCCGGCTGCCGTTTATAATGGTGTGCAGACGCCGTTCAGCCGGAGTCATCGAGTTGATGATGGCTTCGATCCGAACAAATTCCTTTTCGTCCACCTGTAAATTTTTAAGCTGTTTTACCTGTCCCATTCCGGGAATCATTTTAATCAGGTCCGATAAAGACCCCATTTTCCTGATCTGAACCATCTGATCACGAAAATCTTCCAAAGTAAACTGGTTTTTCCGAAGTTTCTGTTCAAGTTGAGCCGCCTTTTTCTGATCCACCGCGGACTGGGCTTTCTCGATCATGGTCAGGACATCGCCCATGCCCAGGATCCGCGAAGCCATCCGTTCCGGATGAAACGCTTCCAGCGCGCTTAGCTTTTCTCCGACACCGATGAACTTAATCGGTTTGCCGGTTACGGCCTTGATGGAAATGGCCGCGCCGCCGCGGGCGTCGCCGTCCATCTTGCTGAGAATGATGCCGTCGATGTTCAGGGCCGCATCAAAGGCGCCGGCGATATTGACGGCATCCTGGCCGGTCATGGCATCGGCCACCAGGAGAATATCGGACGGCTGCAGCGCTGCCTTGATCCGCACCAGTTCGTCCATCAACTCCGTATCAATGTGCAGACGCCCGGCCGTATCCAGCAGGAGGGTGTCGCAACCTTCTTTGAGCGCCGCCGCCCTGGCGTCCCGGCAGATGTTCACCGGGTTCATGTCCGGACGGGAAGGATACACGGATACGCCCAGCTGCCCGCCCAGTTTTTCGAGCTGGTCGATTGCCGCCGGACGATAGACATCCGCCGGCACCAGATAAGGCTTTCGTCCGGCGCTTCTTAAAAAAACGGAAAGCTTCCCTGCCGTTGTGGTTTTGCCGGACCCCTGCAAACCCACCAGCATCACGGCAACCGGCTTGGGACCAGACAGCCGCAGTCCTTCGTGCCGGCTCCCCATCAACCCGGTCAGCTCATCATTGACGATCTTGATGACCTGCTGCCCCGGGGTCAGGCTTGCCATGACCTCCCGGCCCAGGGACCGTTCCCTGATATCGGCAATAAATTTTTTTACAACTTTATAATGGACATCCGCCTCAAGAAGGGCTATTCTAACTTCTTTCAGACCCTCCTCGATGTTTTTTTCGGACAGTTTACCATGCCCTTTGAGTTTTTTAAATACTGAATTCAGCTTGTCGCTGAGAGTATCAAACATGTCGCCCCAACCGTCGCTATGGCAATTAAATTCTTGTAAGTAATATTCTTAACATGTTATGTCAAGTAAAATATCATTCACCTGCGGGTATTAAAAATGACTGATTCCGCTGACAAAACCGACATTAAAGACCTGACGCCGGAAGGGCTCGCGGCCTGGCTCCAGTCCCGCCGGATAGAGCCTTATCGCGCCGGGCAGGTATTGCGGTGGATATATTCCCGCCAGGCGGATTCCTTTGATGTCATAACCGATATCAAAAAAGAGCTCCAGAGGCTGCTTTCAACTCATTTCAGTTTAAATCGCCTGACCCGCATAAAGGTGGAGTCCTCCGCCGACGGCACCCGCAAGTATCTGTTTAAACTCGAGGATAACAACTGCATTGAAAGCGTTCTGATACCGGAAAAAAACCACCTGACCCTTTGCATATCCACCCAGGTAGGCTGCGCCCAGGGCTGCCGCTTCTGCCTCACCGCCCGCAGCGGCTTTGTACGCAACCTGACCAAAAACGAAATTGTGTCCCAGGTGCGCGACATCATGAGGGATCGGGAGGATCCCCGGCAGCTGACCAACATCGTCCTGATGGGGATGGGCGAACCGCTGGCCAATTACGACAATGTGCTGCACGCAGTGGCGACCCTCACCAATAGAGCCATCGGCCTCGGATTCGCGAGCCGGCGGATCACGATCTCCACGGCCGGCCTGGTGCCCAGACTCAACACCCTGGGGCGGGATGCCGGCGTCAACCTGGCGGTATCGTTGAACGCCACGGACAACCCGACCCGGGACATGCTCATGCCCATCAACCGACGGTATCCCATTGAAGCGCTCCTCCAGGCCTGCCGCGACTACCCCCTGGCGCCCCACCGCCGGATTACTTTCGAATACATCCTGATCAAAGGGGTCAACGACACACCGGCCGATGCCGTCCGGTTGGCGGATTTACTGAAGCCGATCCGGTCAAAAATCAACCTGATTCCGTTCAACGAACATGAAGCGAGCGAGTTCAGGCCGCCGCCGGAATCCGCCATTCTGCAGTTTCAGGAAATTCTTTTGAATAAAAACTTCACGGTGCTCATCCGCCGCAGTAAGGGCCGGGACATCTCGGCCGCCTGCGGTCAGCTGCGTTTGAAAACGTTACCCTTGATCAATGGAAATCAAAATGACAAACTCTGACAGGGACAACCTTCGGAATCCGAATCGGGATTCGGATTCCAAAATTAAACCTTACCGGACAGCGTCGCCGGACACCGGTCCGGTCTGAGGACCTGGTTTGCCTTCCTGGAATCGAGATGCACGCTTTACCGACATTCATATTCACTCTATGTTTGAGTCTCCTCTGGGGCGGCGCGTTTTGCGCCCACGCTGCTGTCGTCTTTTTTGACAGTGTGACCACCTCCCGGACACCGGTCTATTTGAAGGTCCTGACCAAGGGGGTGCTGTTTCCCGAAGGCGGCCGCCTGGTTGACATTTACGCGGAAGACGGACATATCGGCAGAATTTTAAGCGGCGGCGACGGTTACGGTTTTTTGAAAATAATCCCGGAAAATGAGGGTCTTAAAACATATGAAGCCCGCATGGGGGGATCCAGCGACAGTGCCTGTCTGCTGGTGATGAAAAAAAACGACCGGGCGATTTTATTTGAGATCGAAGTTTTCAATCGCTCCTTTTTGTCAAAAACCGCCGGCAGCGATACCCGCAAGGGATTGAATACACTTTCTAAAAAATATAAACTGATTTATCTGATCCGCTATTTGGGAACCTCTACGGCCAGAAAAATAATTACGAAAAACAAATTTCCCGCTTCCGTCGTTCTGCCTTGGGAGGGACCGGATCTTATTGAAGATTTAAAAAGCCGCCGGGTTACCGTGACGGCACTGATCGGATCTGTGGATATTCTCACCGAAGCCGTCGACGAAGTACCGTTCCGGTTTACCTTTGAAGAGACCGAAGACGAGACATATGTGGAAAGCTGGCAGGACATCATCAAACAGTTGCGTTAAGGAGTTTACATGCAAGGATTTAACAATAAAATCGCCCGAATTAATCTATCCTCCCGCAAGGTGGCAATCGAAACACCGCCAAAAACATTCTACCGGCAGTATCTGGGCGGGCGCGGCATTATTATCCATACGCTTTTAAAGGAAGTCCTCCCCCGGACCGATCCGTTTGCGGCTGAGAACAAACTCGTTTTCGCCCTGGGCCCCCTCACGGGACACCCCTTTGTCGGCAGCGGCCGCCACAGCATCGGCTGCAAATCTCCGCTTTCGGGCGGGTACGGAGAATCCGAGGCCGGCGGTTACTGGGGTGCGGAATTGAAAAAAGCCGGTTTTGACGCTCTGATTATAGAAGGGGCGGCCGCAACCCCGGTTTACCTATGGGTTAAAAACGGCAACGTTCAAATCCGGGAGGCCGGCAATCTCTGGGGGCTTGAAACGGCCGCCGCCCACCGCGCACTTGAATCCGATATTAATGAAGGCCGGATTCGCACGGCTGTCATCGGCCCGGCCGGAGAAAAGCGGGTCCGTTTCAGTTGTATTTTGCATGACATCACCCATGTTGCCGGCCGGACCGGTACCGGCGCCGTCATGGGATCAAAAAATCTGAAAGCCATCGCCGTCAGGGGGGACCGCCTTCCCCAAACCGCCGCCCCCCAAAAACTGAAAGTAATCAACCGGGACATGCTCGAAAATTTCAAGGAACGCTCCACCCACTGGATCGTAGGCACCGGCCGGGGGATTGTAAATCATGAAAAAACAGGTAATATTCCCATTCGAAATTTTCAAGGCGGAAAATTTCCCGGTATTGCAAATATTACGCCGCAGATTTTATGCGAGAACTTCCTCGAAAAAATGGCGGGGTGTTACGGCTGCCCGATTCGCTGTAAACGCGTGGTCAAAATGGAACAGCCCTACCCGGTGGATCCCGTTTACGGCTGCCCGGAATATGAAACCCTGGCTGCCCTGGGATCCAATTGCGGCATCGACGATCTGGCGGCTATCATGAAAGCCCACGAATTGTGCAACCGCTACGGAATGGATACCATCTCAACCGGCGTTACGATTTCTTTTGCCATGGAACTTTTTGAAAACAACCTTCTGACCCCGGGGGACACCGGGGGGCTCGACCTGACTTTTGGAAATGCCCCGGCCATGCTGGAGATGGTGGAGCGGATAGCCCGGCGCGAAGGCCTGGGAAACCTGCTGGCGGAAGGCTCACGGCGCGCGGCCGAACAAATTGGCAAAGGCGCCATTGAATTTGCCATGCAGGTCAAAGGTGAAGAAATTCCCATGCACGAACCGCGGCTGAAGCAGGTCATGGCCGTTCACTACAGCATCCATGCCACCGGCGCCGACCACGCTACCGGCGTCGGCAGGGATATCTCTCCCCTGGATCCGGACAGCGCCCGAAAACTTTATGAAAAAGGGTTTGCCGCCCAGTTGATCAATTACCTGGGTCTGTGCAAATTTGTCCCCTGGACCCATCCGGAAGTGAAAGCGGCGCTGCTGGCCATCACCGGCCTGGAAATGCAATCCGAGGAATTGATGCAGGTGGTGGAGCGCGGCATTACCCTTGCCCGCATCTTCAATATCCGCGAAGGGTTTTCAGCCAAAGACGATACCCTGCCGAAAAGGTTTGCCGACACGCCGCCCGAAAGCCCCCTTATGGGAATCGATCTGCAGAAGTTGCAGGAGGCCCGGAAATCCTATTTTCGCATCATGGGCTGGAACGAACAGGGAATTCCCACCCGGGAGAAACTCGCCCGGCTTGGAATCGACTGGGCTGCCCGATATCTGAATTAATGTTGCCGGTTTAGTTAAAACAAGGAGCGGCCACGGAAATTAATCAGGAAACCTTCAAGATTCTCATTGTTGATGATAATGAAATCGATTTGGATCTGCTCGAGGATATTCTGATAGGGAGGAATTATGTTCAAAGGTAAAACCGGGTTTACCGTTTCAATGCTTCTATTGCTTTTTCTGATGGCGTTCTTTTTACAGGACCAGGCCGGCGCCGAGTCTTTTGAGGCTCCATCAATCGGACAAACGATTTATGTCCCGGTTTATTCTCACATTTACAGCGGCGACAGGGAGCATCCTTTTTATCTGGCGGCGACCCTCAGTATCCGGAACACGGATACCCGCAAGTCCATCACCATCACGGCCGTGGATTATTACGACTCTCGGGGCAAACTTGTTGAAAACTATTTGAAATCTCCAGTAAAACTTGATAGCCTGGCATCCCTTCGATATATTGTGAAAGAATCTGACAAGACCGGCGGGTCCGGGGCCAATTTTATCGTTCAATGGATTGCCGAATCCCCCGTAACGCCGCCTATTACGGAATCGGTGATGATCGGTACGCAGCGGCAACAGGGACTTTCCTTTACCTCCAGAGGGCGGGTTGTCGAAGAAAAAAGATAGCGGTTCAAAGGAAACGTTAGAAAACTTTTCTGGCCTTGACGATGTCTTCCATATCGCCCATGACAATTAACGTCATCCCTTTTTTCAACTCCTGATCGGGTGAGGGATTAAATTGGATTTCACCCGGATCCTGTTTAGCGCCCAGAACCAGTAAATTGTATTTGTCCTTTAAGCCTGATGCGCTGAGCTTTTTACCGGCAACTTCAGAGTTTTCGGTAACCGTAATCTGGTGTATGCGCAAATTCCCCTGGCTGCTTCGCAGCATGCTGTCAAGAAAACTGACGACGGTGGGGCGGAGCATTTCAGAGGCCATGCGCAGGCCGCCGATATAGTTGGGTGAAACCACTTGGTTGGCGCCTGCTTTTCTGAGCTTGGGTTCGATGTTGGGGTCGATCATCCGGCTGACAATGCGGGCCTGCCTGTTCAGCATTCTGGCGGTCATGGTGACATACAGACTGTCTTTATCGGATGGAAGCGTTACCACGATCCCGGAAGCTTTTTCAATGCCGGCGGTCAACAGATTCTGGTCATCGGTTGCATCCCCTTTGATATAGAGCAAATCACCAATGCTTTTGCAGCGTTCGATATTTTCTTCACTGTGTTCGATGAGCACGACCGGTTCTCTATTTTTCAGCAGTTCGATCAGAACATGGCGGCCGGTCTCGCCGCCGCCGCAGACAATATAATGGTTGCCGAGTTTTGCAATCTGTTTTTCCATTTTGTTTTTCCTCAGGATCCCTGATAATTCTCCTTCAATGATCACGGCGGTCAACGTGCTGATGCCGTAAAGAATAATACCCATTCCAAAGGTGATCAGGATCATGGTAAATATTTCAACAGGGACATTGCCCCTGACTTCAAGGATCTCGCCATAGCCGACGGTTGCAACGGAAATTACCGTCATGTAGATGCAGTCCATAAACCGGGGATTGCCGCCAAGGAGTATGAAGTAGCCGACACTCCCCGCCAGGATCACCAAAAAAATGGCCAGCAGGGCAAAAAGGAGACGTTTTTTTATTTGTATCATTTAGAGAGAAAAGATCATCAAGGGAAAAGTTAAACGGACAGATGACGTCAAACTATTTCTTTGGCGAAATATCCGCACCGCAATATTTGCACTTTATCATTTCCTCTTTTTGTTTTAACGAAACGACCTGATCTTTTTTACATTTAAGGCATGTGCGTTTCAGCTTCAGAATGGTCTTAACGACCGTTGAGGCAAAAAAAGCGTTCATCTTTCATTTCTCCGGCGGAACTGGTGCTTAGCATGATATTATTTTTTTCGAATAAAGGTGTATGCCAGTGGAATGGTGCTGACGCAGAACTGCCCGTGAGCGGCGTCATCCAATGCACCATTCGCCTCCATGGCATCGACCACGGGTTTGATCTGAGATTCCGGCATAATCAAGCTATAAACTTCCCGGGCTGTGGAAATTTTTGCAGTTTCCGAATCCGGCGGACAGATGAATTTGGTGCGGGTTACGGTTGCCCCCGGTGCGCCGGATTGCATGGCAATCTTTATCAGGATGTCGCCTTTGCCTTCATTACAGGTATAGGTTAAAGCTGACATATTGCGCAGATAATTTCTACGTTTGAGCAGACCGGTTCCCATGAACCCCCCCCTGGCCCTCCAGGTCACATCGCCTTTGATCTCATCGATGGCAACGATGATCTGTTCCATGCTGGCCGCATGCCGGGGCATTCCCTGGATGACTTTCATGTTGATCTGACCCGTTCGCACCGGGAAAAGATAAACGAAACCCTTGCCGGGTTGATTCAGTTTTCCGGTATAAATCATCATGTTCATGAGCATTTCCGCATCGTATGTGCTGGCAATGACATGGGCGACCTCTTTTTCAGCCGGAATGGTAACCCGCAAAAGGCCGAGTTTATCCCGAACACCCGTCCCATGACCATATACAATCGTGGGAACGCAAGTTCCGGTGTCCAGCGCCACCCGTGCAACCGTGTCCCCCTCGCCGCGCTGCAGGATGCAGCAAATGCCGGTAAGCTCTTTTTGCAGCCTGCGCCGGCCCGGATCCACAGGGTCAAAATGAATTTCCCGGCATAGTTCGTGGGCACGGTAAATCGTTACGTCTTCAGTGAAGACGCTTCCGCGGCCCGGCGTCGCCAGGTTCCCGCTGCGGATAATCAGGTTCATTAATCCCACCTCTAATTCCGGAGAAACCAGCAGGGTAATGACATCGGCAGGAACGCTGGTCAACTTGGGATCGGAAAAAATTCCGAAAATTCCTTTTGTTTCCCGCAGGGTAATCGTCCGGGCGGCCGCGATCTGGTATTCCGATATGCCGGATTCGATTAAAGCCGCAACAATAACCGGTGTAAGGTCGCGGTGAAAAATTCCGGTGATCCGAACCGCCTTGACATCCGCAATCATGACCGTGCCTCTTTCGAGTCGTTTGCCGTTTTTTGCAGGGCTGTTTTTTGCCGGCGGGTGACCACCAACCCCATCGTCAGGACGCTCAAAATCGGACATACCGATGCCATGGCCAAAATGCCGAAACCCTCCACGACGCCGACCTGGCCGCCGATTCCGAGACCCATGGCGAGAACCAGGGGAACCGTCACCGGGCCGGTAGTCACGCCGGCGCTGTCCCAGCCGATATTGACAAACTCTTCGCTGGACATGCGGGTAATCGGCAGGAGCAGCAGATAGGGCGGAACGAGCAGCCACGCCAGCGGTATCCCCCAGACGATTTTGGAAACCCCGATGCTGATTCCGATCCCTACGCCGATGGCCACCGCCTGCATGAGGTGGGACTTTTTAAAAGTTCCCACAGTCATTTCTTCAACCGTATGGCCCAGTGCATTCAAAGCCGGTTCGGCCAGCGTGGCGCCGTAGCCCATCAGGAATGCAAAAAGGAGCAGGACGATAATCCAGGAAAAGCCGACTTCATACAGCGGCCCATGTTGGGGAATATAGGCATAGCTGCGGGTATCTTCGTCATAATCGTTTTCGCGATACGGAACCGCCTTGAATTTTTCCCGGTCGTAAATGTAAAAGAACGAATGCTTGCGGCCTTCCGGGCTGATGGCCGATTGTAAACCTGATCTATCAAAATCGACGATTATTCGATTCTGGTCGGTCAGGCTGATGGTTTTAAACAGCGCCGGCAGCTTGCCTCCCACCTGGTTTCCCAGACGCGTCAAACCGATCTCAATGCCGATGCTGAAAAGCATCATGCCGGTAAAGGCAAGCGCAATGCCAAACAGGATTTCATCCGATCGGGGTAGCCGCTCTCTTAAAACAACCCAAAGCACCAGGATCAGAAAAAGCGTCAACGGAAAAATGGCCTGGGCGGCGGACAGGCCGTTTTTCCGGATCAGCCCGATACCGCCGGGAAGAGCCGGTGGTTCGTTAAACCGGCTGATCGCATCGATGACGGCTTTTTCGCTTCCGAATATTGCCAGCCGCTGATACAGGGTGCCTTTCCGGGCGGCCCAGCGGTAGAAAGCATCGGGATCTTCGCCGAACACTTTCCTGCGCAGCGTTGCGTCCTCGGCCAGGGACGTTATGAATATTTTCAGTTCAACCGTGCCGCCGTCGAACATCAGCGCACGGTTCTTTTCACTGGCGTTCTGCAGAGCATAACCGATCATATCTTCCCTGTCGCGGAACAATGCCATGGCTTCGGCCCGGTGCGCTTTGCTGAAAAATTGTGATTCCTCCATCGGGGGGGGAACGTCAGCCCTGAAGTAAACGCCCAGGAGCAATACCGTCAGGATGGGAAACAGTGAAGCCAGCGTAACCACGCCGAAGCCGCTGCTGCCGCCGGATTTACCTACAACCCGGCAGATGCCGATTCCCAGCGCCAGTACCAGCGGGACGGTGACGGGGCCGGTGGTAACGCCCCCGCAATCCCATGCCAGGCCGATAATGCTCTGGAGCTTGGGATCAACGGCGCTGGCGATGGTGAATAGCGACAAACCCCCTACTAAAATATAAATAAACGGTTTGAGGGACAAATTGTACATAAAACGCAACATGCCGAACAATATGGCAATACCCACGCCGATGCCGACGGCATAAACCAGGTGGAACGTATACTTATTCAACATCAGAAACAGCAGCGGCGCCCGCCATGCCAGAACCGAAGATCCGGCGGTCTTGAGCACGCCGATAGCCGGTTCGGCAAAGGTTGCCCCCATTCCCAGCACCAGGGCAAACCCCAGAATTACGGGCAGGCCGGATTTTTGCGGCAACCGCAGACCGATGGTCTCGCCCAGAGGCATAAGCCCCAGCATCAGGCCCTCCATGAAAAGCGCCAGCCCGAAAATAACGATGACCAGTCCGGCCGCAATCGTAGCCGAATCGATAACAGGAAGTTGCAGAACTATCCGCAGGAAAAGAATGAGATAACAGACGATAAGCCAGATCGACTTGATTTGCTCCATGACCCGTTTTTTGCCATAAGCCAGGATCATCCTCATCGCCTGGGCGAAACCCACTTTCAATCTGTCTGCATTTTGAGTAGCCATATGCTGATTATTATTACATGCCTGTTCACGCGGAAAAATCCCGCAAGATTATTAAACCTGGACAGATTTTTTTAGATTGTACAACCGTTTCAGGAACTTATCCGATCGAATCGAATTGGTCAAGTAAAAACAGATCATCAGGCTTTTCATACCCTTGACACACCGGTCTGTTTCCATTATAAGCCCTGAACAAACAGAAGGTTTATACCGCACAAACACAAAAAAGGGAATCGAGGCATGAATTTAGACAGACAGGAAGCGCCCCTGCGGCGATTGATGGGACCCGGTCCGCTGGATGTTCACCCCCGTGTTTATAAAGCCCTGGCCTCTCCGGTGATCGGATACCTCGATCCGGTCTATCTGAACGTGCTCGATCGCATCGGCGAACTGCTGCCCCCGGTTTTCGGAACCAAAAACCGGCTCACCCATGCCGTCCCCGGAACCGGAACCTCCGGCATGGAAACCTGCATTGCCAATCTGCTGGAACCGGGCGACCGCGCGCTGGTCTGCACCCACGGTTTTTTTGGCGATCGCATCCGCCAGATGGCGGAACGCCAGGATGCCGGCGTCACTTTGATTGAACAGGAATGGGGAAAACCCACCGATCCGGAAAAGGTGGAAGCCGCCCTTAAGAAGGGGGCATACAAGCTGCTTGCACTGGTCCACGCCGAAACCTCAACGGGCGTCTTGCAGCCGATGGCGGATATTGCCCGGCTGGCCAAAGCTTACGATACCCTGCTGCTGCTGGATACGGTATCGTCTCTTGGCGGAATTGAAATTAAAGTGGACGAATGGGGGGTTGACGCCGCTTTCAGCTGTTCCCAGAAATGTATCGGCTGCCCGCCGGGGCTGTCGCCGGTTACCTTCAGCGACCGCGCCATCGCAATGGTAAAAAAACGCAAACACCCGGTCCGAAGCTGGTATCTCGACATGACCCTGCTGGAAAAGTACTGGGGACCGGAGCGGGTCTATCACCATACCAGTTCCAGCACGTTGAATTACGCCCTGCTGGAAGCCCTCCTGCTGATCCATGAAGAGGGGCTGCAAAAACGATTTTCCCGCCATCTCAAGAACCACAAGGCCCTTGTCGCCGGGGTGGAAGCCCTGGGTCTCAAGATGCTGGTCAAACCGGAGCACCGGCTGCCGACCCTGAACACCATCGTCATTCCCGAAGGGGTGGACGATGTCAAGCTGCGCCGTTACCTGCTGGAAAAGTTCAAACTCGACATCGGCGGCGGTTTCGGTTTTCTGAAAGGCAAGGTCTGGCGGGTGGGACTGATGGGATATTCCTGTTCGGCCGACAACGTCCTCTTTTTTATCCCGGCCCTGAGCCGGGCCCTGGCCGTACAGGGAGTTAAGACCGACCTGGCCTCAGGCCTGGATGCAGTCTTGTCCGAACTGGATGGGGACGTGGTCGATTTTCCGGCAAAGGAGGCGGCCGCGGCGAGTTAATCGAGCCTCTCCCCCGCAGAACAGGGCGCTCATGAGGCCCCCCTTATGCAAACAGTTCAATCATACAAACACTACCGGAGAAACTCACCTCAACAACAAGACTGTCAAGAAGATTGAGCCGGCAAATATAATCTTTTTCATCGTACTGCGCAGAAAATACACTCTGTATGTTCGGCCAAACTTTGGATTCGCTGGTCAAGCGCGGTGAAGGGTTAGGCCAGCAATGCGGGATTGCGTTGCCAAATGGCATAGGTGAGCGCTGATGCAAAACTCACCCACGCCAGGTAAGGAATCAGCAGTGCTCCGGCAATGGGCCGCACGCGCCAGAAGGCGACAGCCGTGAAAAGAATGAGCGCCCAGAGGATGAGAATCTCACCGAACGCCAGAGCTCCCCGACGCCAAACAAAGAACAGCCAAGTCCAGAGTGAATTTACGCCCAACTGCATGAGAAACAATGATAGAGCGATTCTTGCATGCCGAAAGCCGCGCTCTCGCCAGACCAGCCATCCGGCGACGCCCATGAGGAGGTAGAGCAAGGTCCAGACTGGAGCGAAGAGCCAAGAAGGCGGAGCCCATGCGGGACGCATGAGTTGTTGGTAGAAGTCTCCTGCGTTTGCGGATGCGAAGCCGCCGATCGCAGCGGCCGCAAAGGTAACAGCGAGCCACCCCACCAAACCGAGAAGTTGTTTTTGCATTGAACCGTATGCCATAAGTTCGCCTTAGTGTCCTAATTGCGATGCTGACCGGCGCCGGGGGTCGAGCAAGCACGCGCAGTTTTGATTGAGGTAAGCTGGACATCCGTAAATAAGTAAATAAGATGAGGTTGAGAACGGTTATTTATTTTTTTACGGCCCTTTAGTCCTTTTGTGTTTGTGATAAGGTTCGTCGGCGACGGTAGAGGATCTACGGATCTGGCCTATGGGCGCGCAAAAGGGCGAATTTAAAACCGGATTTTCACTATGATTGTCGATAACACATTAATTCCAATACAAAAATATTAAAAAAGAGTCAATCTTTAAATGCGCTGCTGCATTCCGAGATCATTTTAATCAATTCGATCATAAAATTTTTACAGCAACTGTGGTTTGCGTCATTTCCATTGATTACGGGTATTCACCTGTATAGATAGAATGAAATCATCAGGGCGGTTAGATTTATAAAGACTTCTATTACATTCTATTCGAACTTGGTATATACAGAACCCAGGAGAAAACCAGATGACGGAAAAGGGGAAATCCATAGCAACGATCGTCGACTTTGTGACGGGAGAAACCGTCCCGGATATCGGCGCCGAAGCCAACCGCCAGGCGGTTGAGCGGATACTGGTGAACACGCTGGGATATGAAAAGAAAGATGTCGCGTTGGACGTTGACATCGAAATGGACATCGCCGGCGAGCATTACCGCTCGCAGATCGATCTGGTGGTTTCCATGGACGGCGTCCGTTTCTTGGCCGTCAAGTGCGCCGCCGGCTCCCTGGGTTCCAGGGAGCGGGAAATTTTAGCCGCCGCAAGGCTCCTGGATACCCATCAGCTCCCCGTGGCTGTGGTCTCCGACGGAAAAACCGCGATCGTTCTCGACACAACTACAGGGAAAAAGATCGGCGAAGGGGTGGATGCAATCCCCACAAAAGCCCGGGCGCGTGAAATCCTGGACGCCACCGTTCTTCAGCCCCTTGCGCCTGAACGGATTGAACGCGAAAAACTGATATTCCGCTCCTACGACAGCATGAACGTCAACGTCCGGCGCCGTCTTTCCATTCCGTAAAAATCAGGGTCCAGGTAAATACTTATTGCCCCGCAACCTCCCGGCCGCAATGTTTGCAGACGCCGGCTCTTTTTTTGATGATTTCCGCGCAGAACGGGCATTCCCGGGTGAAGTATCTTTCATGGATCATTTTAACAGACTCATTGACCCTTGCCTGAAGAACATCGTTGCCGAATTTATAGCAACGGATGGGTTCAATCGCTTCCAGTTCGCCGATGTCTCCGACGATTTCGGCTGCCTTTACCCGCACCCGGACCGGCTGGGTCGGGTCCATCAGCAGGCTCAGCGCCGTAGACCAGTCCTTTTGGACGTACGTCTCGGCCAGAACCGAAAATCCCTTCTTAATGGCTTCCTTAAGGACTTCCTGTTGCGCAATTACCTGATCGTCGATGATTTGCGCGGTTCCCCCCATGGAGCTGAAGACCGGCATGCATTCAAACGTGTCCGTACACGGATAACACATGCAGCGGTATGAAGAAGTGTGGCCGTAATTTTCCTGAATATTTTTCCAGCCCTGGACATAAAGCGGACAGTCGTCATTGAAACATAAATACAAATAAGGGGTTCCCCACCCGAGACCGTCGCTGAAGGCAACCGGCGGGACCTCCCAAAGTTTCATTTCTTCCTTGCAATGGGGACATACCGGTCGTTTCTGAGTTATAATCTTTTCTAATACCTGCTCTTTGGTTTCAAAAGCCATTGGCTTCCTCCCATTCCGGCGGCTTATATTATCTCCATTGAAATTCCCTGCCTGAACCAATGGCAAATTACAATGGTTATGATAAAGCACACTTAAAAATTTTTAGTTAAATTCAAATAAATATACCGAACTGAAACAGCAACAATTTAAGTCCCTTTTAATTATTGTCAACCAGGGCGGCGCCGGGCGTAGATTCTACCGTCAGGGAAATTGAACTTGAAGCCCGGATTGCCGTCAGCGATCAGGCGGCCTGAAACCGCCGGGCATAATCGCGCATCCCGGACTAAAAAAAATCCCCGAATCGACACGCCTGAACCAGGCCTTAAAAAATAAAATTCAGCACGTGAACCTTGCCGGTATCTTTTTCAAGGAGCTGCAGACGCAACTGTTTTGCTGAAAGCGCCTCGCCCGGGAAAAAGATAAATCCATGGGCCAGGCTTTTTGGCTCCACCGCTTGGTTTTGTAAAGACTTTTCACGCAAATCGTTGGTGATTTTCCGGCGGGCGTCGTTGGAAGCGTAGCCTCCGGCCCCCCCGATAACGGCGCCGCCGGCCGCGCCCACAGCCGCGCCTTTTCCGGCCGCAGCCGCCACATTATCGCCGGACACGATCCCGATGGCGGCCCCGACGATGGCGCCGGCCGCCGCCCCCAAAAACCCCTTGTAGGCGCCTTCCGTAAATATCTGTTTGGTCTGGGCGTATTTGGTGGCGCGCTCATAGGCCATCTCCCGGCCCAAAATCGGCCAGAGATTGCCTTCATTGTCTTCCAGAAAGGTCTGCAGCCCGTTTATTTCCAGGGGATGGGAGCCCTGGTTGTCGAATATCACCTGGACCGGAAGCATGCCCGCGCCGCGGATGTCAAAACCAAAGGCATCCCTGGCTTTGGCCGGGTCGGCATAAGCCCGGGCGGCAATCTGGGCTCCGGAAATTTCCACCACATTTTCAAACGATGCCGGGGACTTGAACGGCAGAGGTTTTGCCTGGTATGACCGGGAGCATCCGGTAGAAATAAAAAAAGTTGTGATAATCATTAAAATCAAAATATTTCGATACATGCTGACGCCTCCATCACGGTAAAAGTTTCCGGTTTTTCAACTAACATAATACGCCTGAATGCTGCAATCAAACCGCCATGCCCATAGAGGGCATATTATTTCATGTTTGGCGGCCCGTGGGACTGAAAAAAAAGGAGCAGGCTTTGCACCAATCGGGCCATAAAGTTAAAATCCAGGGTATCCATTTCGTCCGATAAAAGGTGATAATTGGGATTGCGGTAAAATGCCGAATCGGTAATCATGACTGCTTTATATCCTTCATCCCAGAAGGATGCGTGATCGCTGAGCCTGACGGACGGCAGGATCCAGCCGTTAAAGGGGACCGTCAACTTGACTACGGGCAGTTCCGGATTGTTCAGAAACGCCTCTGTCAGCCCCCGCGCAAATTGTCGTGATTTAAAGTTTCCGACAATCCCAATGAAGTTTCCGGTTTCAGGATATCCGAAATACATCAACGGAAAGGGATAATCCTGGCAACCGGGCTGCCGGCAGGTATATCCGACCATTTCCAGGCAGATCATGCCGTCAATTCTTTCCCTGGCTTTTCCGGCATTGCGGGCATAGACCCGGCTCCCCATCAGGCGCGTGCCGTAGACCGGGGGTTCTTCCAGGGCAAAAGCAACAAATTTTACTGAAATATCGGGAAATCGACCCGACTTCAAGGCCGTCAATTGCCGGGCGGTTTCAAGCATTACCGCCACGGCACTGGCATTATCATCCGCCCCGACCGTTCCCTCAACCGAATCGTAATGCGCCCCCAGTACATATCGCTTCGAGGGGTTGCTGCCGGCGGAAACCTCCGCCTCAACATTGGCCGCTTCCATCTGTTCGTATCGATACGCCTGCCGCCGGGGATCCAGGCCGATCTCACGCAATATCGAATGGATATAGTCTTGCGCCTTTTTCAAATTTTCCGGCCGGTAGACGCTGCGTTCCCCGATGGTCCGGGTCAGTACGGTCAGGTGCGCTTTCAGGCGGGCAGACGACTGTTGAATGTCCATCATGCTGACGTCCTTATCTCCGGCAAGTGCCGGGGCCGGGATCGGCAGCATTGCCAGGAGCAGAATGGCGACCCCTGCCGTTACCCGGAAGAATTGTCCGCAGACAAAACCTTTGGGTATCATGATGATGCTCCGTTGATTAGCCCGAAGGCAAACGTCTATTGCCTTTCAGGGCCTGATTGATCCAGCATATGGGTCATAGCCGTCTGTGCCCGGACCGCAGCGGCAAGACCATCCCGGTAGTCCCGGTACCAATAAACCAGCGGGCTGATGCGAGCGGCGCCCCCCAGCTCTGAAGAAGACGACCCGGATTCAAGTGGGTCTTTTCCGCTTCGGAAATTTTCCAGGGTTCCGCGGGTAGCCTAGTCCACATATACCTGATAGGTTTTAAAAAAATCCTGCCAGTTTCGTGCAAATGCATCCGGTTTAAAAACGGAACGTTCAGCCAGGGTGCGGAGCAGCACCAGGGTTTGATCCCCGTAATGGGTCAATTCGCCCCGATCCTTGGTTGAGTGATAGGATTGGCCGATCGGTTTCAGCAAACGCTCGATGCGACCGAACTGCCTGTCGATAAGGGCCGTATCATAGATCCAGTGTATGCCCAAAGCCAGTGAATCCGCAGCAAAAGACGCCAGCACCATTGCTTTTGCGTGTGCTTGCATAACGGCCTCCTGTTGAAACATAAGAAATCAATCTGTATCCGTCAAGAAAACTGCGAGATTACCTGGTTCGCCAACGCTGGCCAGCCGTCTGACCGGAGTGTCGCTCCTTGACACTAAACAAATAATACCTGATACTGGCGCAGGGATATGAAGTGAGGTCTTTTAACTATCCCAAGCTTTTCATCCAAAACTTTGGGAGGCGGGCATGCAAGCTAAAAAAATTTCTGAAGTTATCGATCTCGCTATTCAAAGAGAAGAAGAAGCCATCACGTTTTACAGCGAAATGAACAACAAAGCCCATGACCCGGGCATAAAAGGCACCATTGAATGGATTGCCGCGGAAGAAAAAAAACACAAGGCTTTTCTCATCGGTTACCGGGAGGGTCGCCAGGGGCCGGCAACCTTAAATATGCGTGCGACGGTTGACTACAAGATCGCCGAGAATCTGGAGGAGCCGTCCCTCGAAACCGTCACGGGCGGAGCGGAAATTTTCCTGCTGGCTTCTCATCGGGAACTGAGATCTTACCGGTTTTACACGGAACTGGCCCGGCTCCATCCGCCCGGCGACCTCCAAACAACCCTGCTCAAAATGGCCAATGAGGAACTGGCCCACAAGGAAAAAATGGAATATCTTTACAGCAACACCGCCTTTCCTCAAACGGCGGGAGGCTGAGTCCGCAGACCCCGTCTTATTTCAGCGATTTTCCATGAAAGGAAGGGATGCTCTGAGATGAAGCCTTTGACGAATCTAAAAACTTTCGGGCCTTTTCTCTTTTCTTCTTAACGATGATAAAACAGATCGTAACGGTCAAAAGTATCAACATGGGCAAAAGGAGCTCCGCCAGCATTAAATGTTCTTCACCCGGAGCGGCGCCGGCCGATTCAATTTTCATTGCGTCGTCTTTTTTTTCGATCCTTGATTGAATGCTGAGCGCGACGGCGCCAAGATAAATAATCACAAAAACAAGGGCCAGCACACACAATCTTTTTTCAATTCGACTCATCATCGGAAATCCTGGACCCTGCAAAAACGCATTTCCGGACCCATCAGGACGGAGGGGCAGGGTTTTTCAATAGTTCTTCCTGAAATTTTTTATTTTTTGTCCAGTGTAGGGTTTCATCAAATAAAAATCAAATTAAATCCGCTTTCTTTCTCGCCGACACACTGCAAATTCCTCTTGACCCATCAGGCGACCTCAATTACTAATGAAAATTGTTTTACCGGGTTGTTGCATGGTTTATTGTCGGCAACCCCGTTTTTCTGAAGCAGCACGGCCGGCGCCGGCTGCATGCGGCAAGGAGATAAAATGCGGATATATGTCTGCGTCAAGCAGGTTCCGGATACGGCCGCCAACATCACCCTCCTGGGACCCCGGGAATATGACGACCCGGTTAAGTTTGTGATGAACCCGTTTGATGAGTTTGCGGTTGAACAGGCCATTCAAGTCAAAGAGCAAACCGGAAAGGGGGAGGTTGTCGTCGTCTCCGTCGGCAGGGAATCGGCCGAGGCCATGGTGCGCACCGCTCTTGCCATGGGCGCCGACCGCGGCATTCTTGTTATGGCCGACAACCGGCTGCTGGACAGTATCGCCACCGGCCGGGCCCTGCATAAAGCGATCGCCCGGGACGGTTCCCCCGACCTGATTTTCACCGGCAAGCAATCGGTCGACAGCGAAGGAATGCAAATTCCCTATCGCCTGGCAGCGGCGTTCAACATGCCCGTTGTGAACGAAGTGGCGCGTTTCCTGCTGGAAAACGAAACCGTTTCGGTTGAGAGGGAGATCGGGGGCGGAAATCGCGAAGTTGTCGAACTGACGCTTCCATGCGTTATAGGCGCCACCAAGGGTTTGAATGAACCTCGCTATACACGCCTGCCGGAGATCATGAAAGCCCGGAAAAAAGAAATCAAAATAATTGATATCCGTGAACTCGAGATTGCGCCGTCCACCGGCGGGGTGGAACTCCTTGAATTGTTCCCTGAGCCTGAGCGCGGCCGGGCCGTAATGCTCCAGGGCTCCCTCCGGGAAATGGCACTTCAATTAGCTGAAATAGTGAAAAACACTGAACGGAATCGATAAAAGGGATCCCCTAATGAAGATCGGCATTCTGGTTGAAACCGCATCCAATCAAATAAAAAAGACGACCATGGGGGCAATTTCCGCCGCCTGCCGGGACGGCGCCAATGAACTCTTTGCCCTGATGTTCCCGGGCAGCTTCGAAAACCATATTGGAATCTTACAGTCTTTCGGCATCAATAAAATCGTGACCCTGTCCGCCGGCGGCGCCGACCTCGACCGCAGCCCCGATCTGAAATCCCGGGCCCTGATCGGCGCAATGAAGGGGCTGAAGCTGGAGGCCCTTCTGGGCATCAGCAGTCCTGAAGGCCGCGACCTGCTGGCGCGGACTGCTGCCCGATTGGATGCGCCCCTGGCCCTGGACTGCATCGGCGTCGATTTTAGCGCCCGCACGGTCATCAAGTCCCAATTCAGCGGCAAAACGCTGGCCCGGTTCAAACTGTCGGGAACACCCTTTATTTGCGGACTGCGACCCAACGTGATCCCGCCGAAATCATTCCCGGTCAGGGCGGAAAGCATCTCCTTTCAAACGGAAATGGAGGACGCCCAGAGCCTGCAGATTCGCAGCATCAAAAAAGCCGCTGTCGATGAAATCGATTTAACCGAAGCTGAAGTTATCATCTCAGCCGGCCGACCCATCGGCTCGGCTGAAAATTTTAAAATCCTGAGAAATTGCGCCAAAGAGCTGGGCGCCGCCGTGGGCGCCTCACGGGCCGCCGTTGATTCGGGATTTGCGCCCCATTCCCTGCAGGTGGGACAAACCGGTAAAACCGTAAGCCCCAATCTGTATATCGCCTGCGGCATATCCGGGTCTGTTCAGCATTTCGCCGGAATGAAGGGTTCCAAGGTCATTGTGGCCGTCAACACCGATCCGGATGCCCCCATTTTCAGCAAGTGCAACTACGGGATCCGGGGAGATCTGTTCGAGATCGTCCCCGCCCTGACGGAAGCTTTAAAAAAACAGCGGGTTTCTGAAAACAATCCCTGATTTAAACCGGCTGAAACCTTAAGCACTTCAATATATAAAAAATACCATTTTAAGGGCTTCCCATGAAGATTCAAACCTGCGCTCAAATCAATCTAAACAACCTGATTCTGAACGTAAGGGCCATCCGGCAAAAAGTCGCCCCAGCCCATATCATCCCGGTGGTCAAAGCCGACGCTTACGGTCATGGTGCAGTTGCCGTTACCAAACGCCTGGCTGTCGAAGGGTTCAAACTTTTCGCCGTGGCCCGATTTGAGGAGGCCATGGAACTGCGGGACAGCGGCATAAGGGCGCCCATTCTCATTTTCGGGCGGGTCTTTCCCGATGACATCGGCCGGGCTGTCGCGGCGGATTTCCGCCTGTCGTTGTATGAACCTGCGGACATTGACTGGATTGAAGCCACAAACCCGAAAAAACAGGCCTGCGTGCATGTAAAAATGGACACCGGCATGGGCCGGCTGGGCGTATTGCCGGACCAGGAGGCTGATTTTTTCAATGCCCTTGCCCGTTCAAAGTATTGCCGCTGGGAGGGACTCTATTCACACTTTGCCACCGCCGACGCAACAGACAAGGAATACGCCTATCTTCAGCTGGACCGGTTTCATAAAGTTCTTGACCGCACCAGCTGCCTGAAAATCCGCCCGTCGATCATTCACATGGCCAACAGCGGCGCCATCCTGGATTTGCCGGAAAGCTACTTTGACGCAGTCCGCTCCGGCATACTGATGTATGGGCATTACCCTTCACTGGAAACTTCCCATGGAATCGTTCCCCGGCCGGTGATGACCCTCAAAACCGCCGTGGCGCACATCCGCAATTTGCCGGCCAATGCTTCAGTCAGCTACGGCCGGCGCTGGACTGCCCCCAAAAAGACCCGCATAGCGGTCCTGCCGATAGGATACGCGGACGGCATCCGCCGCGACTTAACCAACCGGGGGGATGTTCTGATCCGGGGAAAGCGCTACCCCATGGTCGGTACGGTTACCATGGATCACATCATGGTGGATGTGAACGATGATCCCATCGCCCCGGGGGATGAGGCCGTTATCTGGGGGGAGACAGCTCAGGGGAGCCTCTCGCTTTTAGAAATCGCCGCCGGCATCGGAACGATCCCCTATGAATTGACCTGCGGCGTGTCCAAACGGGTCAAACGTGTTTATATCGATGATTCTGTTCCCATGGAGAAGTAATGATGTATCCGGACTTGAAAAATAAAACGGCCCTGGTGACCGGATCCGGCAAAAAAACCGGCATCGGTTTTGCGATTGCACAAAAACTGGCCGCAAGCGGCGCCAATGTGGTTCTGGCCGATCTGCCGCCAAAGGAATCCGGGAAGAATCCGGCAGATACCGACATGACGACCCTTGCACAAGTGCTGGCAGAAGCCTATTCCATCAAGTCCCTGGCTGTCGCTCTGGATGTTACCCGCAACGATACCATTGTGAAAATGGCGGACGCGATAAAGGAGCAGTTCAGCGCCATTGACATTCTCTGCAACAATGCCGGCACGGTTTTCGGGGTTCCCAATGCGGTTCACACTTATCCTGAGGATGCCTGGCTGAAAACCATCGATGTCAACCTGCATGGTGTTTTTCGGGTATCAAGGGCTATGATCCCCCTGATGATGAAAAACGGCGGCTGCATTATCAATGTGGCCTCCCGGGCGGCCAAAGTGCCGCCGTTATTTAACGGTGCTTACGCCGTTGCAAAAGCCGGCGTCGTCATGCTGACAAAGGTCATGGCTCGCGAACTGGCCGGCAGCGGCATTCGGGTCAACGCCATCTGCCCGGGGGTCATCCATACCGATTTTACCCGCTGGCGCTTCGAATTAGAGGCCCGCATATTAAATTCTTCCACGGAAGCCCGAGAAGCCGAAATGCTCAAAACCATCCCCCTGGGCCGTTTGGGTGACGCCGCAGAAGTCGCCGATCTGGTCCTTTTTTTGTCCTCGGGCGCATCCGCTTATATGACCGGACAGGCCATCAACATTACCGGCGGGCAGTTGATGGAGCTTTAGCCTGCAATTATTTGCAGAATGAAGGTTGATCGAACAAGCCGCCGGCGCTATGATAACTTTTTTAGAATCTTTTCCGGTAACATCCACGTTTTTGCGTCGATCTTTGCGGTTATAAATTCGAAATCCGAATATCGAAATTCGAAACAAGTCCGAAATCCGAATGATTCAATGTACAAAACGGGCGGAGCAAATGTAGTGGATATGATCGATACACGGTTTGGGGCATTCGAATTTGGGTCATTTGAATTTGTTTCGCATTTCGTGCTTCGTGCTTCGGATTTCCGGTTAGGCCGGCTTAGGCTAGACCGTACCGCTTTAGGCGCAATTATCCTTAAATAGGAGGACTTATGGAAACAATCTCAGGAGGGCAGTTGGCGGCCGATGCGCTGATCCAAAAAGGAGTGATGCATATTTTTACCCTCAGCGGCGGACATATCACCCCCATTTACCAGTATCTTGAAAATTCGGCCGTAACCCTTTTTGACACGCGCCATGAGCAGGCCGCTGTATTTATGGCCGAGGCCTGGGGACGGCTGACCCGCAAACCCGGGGTCGCCATGGTCACGGCCGGGCCAGGCTTTACCAACACCCTCTCGGCCGTTGCCAATGCCCGCTTTGCCAACACCCCTTTGGTGCTTATTTCCGGGTGCGTCGGAACGGACTGCATCGAAAAGCTGGATCTACAAGACATGCGCCAGGCGCCGGTCATCGAACCGATGGTCAAAAAAGCGCTGGTCTGCCACAAGCCCGAACGGATACCGGAATTCATCGACGCCGCCTTTCGAATCGCCGTCAGCGGCCGTCCGGGGCCGGTTTATCTGGAACTTCCGGTGGATGCGCTCAATACAACGGTCAATCCCGCCGGTGTTAAAAAGCCCCATACGGTCATGGCTTCCCGCCCGGTTGACCTTAAAAAAGCCGGCGAACTCATCGCTCTGGTCCGGCAGGCGTCCAAACCGATTGTGATTGCCGGGAGCGGCTCCTGGTATGCCGGCAGCAGCCCAGAACTGTTAGAATTCATTGAAAAAACCGGCATGCCCCTTTTTACTTCCGCATTGGGCCGCGGCATGGTCGCCGACACACACCCTCTCTGTTTTGAATCGTCCCTGGCCATTCGGCCGGGGGCGGCTTTGGTGGGAAACACAGGGGCGGATCTGGTTATCTTTCTGGGCGCCCGCATGAGCCTGTATTATATCTTCGGGGATCTCTTCAGCCCACAGGCCAAGCTTGTCCAGGTAGATATCGAACCGGAAGAAATAGGCCGAAATCGCAGCATTGACCTGGCGGTTGTCAGCGACATCACGGAGTTACTAAAGGTCTGCAATCAGATCATCGACCGGGAAAAACCGGGGGCCTCTTTACCGGAACAATTCAAGCCCTGGGTTTCAACCCTGATCCAGGCCGACCGGGAGGGAAAAACCCAAGGCCGGCCCGGATGGGAAAGTGACGCCGTTCCCATCCATCCGCTGCGGCTGGCCCGTGAAATCAACGATTTCATGGACCGGGAAGATGATATCGTGGTCGCCGACGGCGGGGATACTCAGATCTGGATGGGAATGACCCGGACAACCCGCAAAGCCGGGCATTACCTCGATTCGGGTCTGTTCGGCTGCCTGGGGGTCGGCATTCCCTATGCCAACGCCGCCAAACTGCTGTATCCCGACAAGCGGGTCTGCCTGATCACCGGCGACGGATCGATCGGGTTTAATTTCATGGAGTTTGAAACCGCCCTTCGCAAGAAACTCCCCATCGTCGCCGTCATCAGCAATGATCTGGGCTGGGGGATGATCCGCCACAGCCAAGAACTGCGCATCGGCCACGCCATTGCGGATGGGACCTATATCGGAAAGGTCGATTATCATAAGCTCGTTGAAGCTCTAGGCGGCAGGGGCATGCTGGTTGAAAACCCGGCCGACATCCGGCCGGCCCTGGTGGAAGCTTTTGCCGCCGGAAAGACAACCTGCATCAACGTCATGACGGACCCGACGACGATAAGCCCGGGCAGCATGGCCCTGGCCAACCTGGGCGGCTACAAGGCCCAGTAAATATTCGAATCCGGAGGAGCCGGCCTTTGTCCGACTCATCCCCAAGGGCTATGTTTTCTAAACAGGAATAAACTTTGAGGCGCCCTATGGATCTAAACATGATCGATCAGGTTCAGCTCAATTTCAACCCCCAGGGGTTATTCATAATCAACCTTGCCATCGGCCTGATGATGCTGGGGGTCGCCCTGGAAATGAAGATGGACGATTTCAAACGGATTTTGGTCGCACCCAAAGCGCCGCTGATCGGCCTGGGGGCCCAGTTCATCCTTCTGCCGGCCTTTACGTTTTTGCTGACGCGGCTTTTAAGGCTGCCCCCTTCCATTTCGCTGGGGATGATTCTGGTGGCAGCCTGCCCGGGGGGCAACCTGTCCAACATCATCACGTATCTGGCCCGGGGCAACTGCGCCATTTCCGTCAGCATGACGGCGGTATCCACCATCGCCGCCGTCATCATGACGCCGTTGAATTTATCCCTGTGGGGGAGTCTTAACCCCGATACCGTTCCCATCTTAAAAAGGGTAAGCCTCAGCCCCCTGGATGTTTTCGTCACCGTTTTCATCATTCTGGGCATCCCCCTTTGTATCGGCCTCGCGCTGGCGAATACCTTTCCCTCCCTGGCCAGCAGGGTCCGGCGACCCTTTAAGATATTTTCATTAGTTTTTTTTATCGCAATTGTCGGTGCAGCCTTGGCGGTCAACTGGCAGCATTTCATCAATTATGTCGGCCTGGTTTTTTTCGGAGTACTGATTCACAATGCCTTAGCTTTAAACATCGGCTTCTGGTCCGGGCGGCTTTTGCGCTTATCGGAAGCGGATACCCGGGCGGTCTCCATCGAGGTCGGCATCCAGAATTCCGGACTGGGACTGGTCCTGGTGTTTAATTTTTTCGGAGGACTTGGGGGAATGGCCATCCTGGTTGCCTGGTGGGGAATCTGGCACATCATCGCTGGACTGACGACGGCCTTCATTTTTTCGCGCCGCCCCCTGCCGCTCCCTTTGGAAACTTCGCTTGAAATTCAACGACAAACCCCCTGACAGGGATCATTCCATGAAGACCCGTGACATGACCCAAAAAATTGCCGTGGTGACCGGAGCGGCCAGCGGAATCGGCGCTGCGATAGCCCGAAGGTTCGCACGCCGGGGCTTCCATTTGGGGTTGCTGGATATCGACGAAAAGGGTATAGCGGCGATGGCGGCCGAATTCAGACATGCCGGAATCAAGGCGCTTTCCCTTGTATGTGACGTGTCAAAGGAATCCGACTGTTTGGATGCCGTCGGAAAAATCATGGATCATTTCGGCGGAGTTGATATTTTGGTCAACAATGCCGGGATAACCCAGCGAAGCGCCTTCGTCGATACCCACTCAAGTGTTTTCCGCAAAGTCATGGATGTCAATTTTTTCGGCGCCCTTCATTGCACCCGGGCCGCCATTAACAGCCTGATGGCCCGCAAAGGCATGATTATCGTCATCGAAAGCATTGCCGGCCTGGCGCCGCTGCTGGGGAGATCCGGGTATTGCGCCAGCAAGCATGCCCTGCACGGGTTATTCACGTCCTTGCGGGCCGAAATTCGCAGCAGCGGGGTTCACGTGCTAATCGTCTGCCCCGGTTTTGTTGAAACCAACCTGCAAACCCGGGCTTTGGGGGGAAACGGCCTTGTTACCAGCCATCCCCAATCCCGGGTGGGAAGGCAGACGTCGCCGGAACAGGTTGCCGAAGCCGTTTTTCAGGGCGTCATTAAGCAAAAACATCTGATCGTATTGTCGCCCGTAGGCAAATTTACTTACTGGCTGAATCGGTTCGCACCGCTGTTATATGAACGGCTGATGGCCCGAAAATTAAAAAATGAACTTTTTTAATTGTTAAACTTTTTTACGAGACGAATGCAATGCCCTATTTACTTTTGCTGCTGGTGGTCCTTTTTTGGTCCGGAAATTTTATCGTTGCCAGTGGCATCCAGGAATTCATACCGCCCCTTTCGCTCTCTTTCTGGAGATGGACGCTGGCGTTGTTGATCCTGATCCCGTTTTCAGCGAGGTCTTTCCTGCGGCAGAAAGACCTGATGCTGAAGCACTGGAAAATCATTCTGCTGCTCGGCATCCTCGGTATTGCCGGCTTCAGCACGTTTATCTACATCGCTCTGCACAGCACCACCGTTACCAATACCGTTCTGATCAACGCGACCAACCCCATTTTCATCGTCATTTTTTCCTGGATCGGTTTCAATGACCGGGTCTCTTGGGTGCAGATTGGGGGGATCGTCTTATCGCTGGCGGGGTTGATCTGGATTATCACCCGGGGAAATCCTGCTCTCCTGGCGACCCTTCAATTTGCCAGGGGCGATTTATGGACCCTTGCCGCTGCCGTTTGCTGGGGACTTTATACGGTTCTGCTGCGGCAGTATCCCGGTCGCACGGATTCAATCGCTTTTCTGACGGCGCTTTTTACGGCCGGATTAATTTTTTTGGCGCCGTTATACATCTTAGAATATGTTTCCGAAAGTTCCATCCGGCTGAATACCGCATCCGTCGGCGGTGTGCTTTACCTGGGAATTTTCCCTTCCATATTTGCTTATATATTCTGGAATGGAGGCGTTAAAGCGGTCGGGGCAAACAAGGCCGGCGTTTTTGTCTATCTGATCCCGGTATTCAGCATCATTCTTGCTTTTTTCTTTTTCGATGAAAGATTTCAATCCTATCACCCGCCCGGCATACTGCTCATTGTACTGGGCATTTTTCTGACGACCTATTTCAATAAAAAGCCCACCTCCTGATGACGAACCGGGGCCCTTCTGTAACCCTTTTCCCAGAGCCCCGGTTTGTTTTCACATTCCTTATTTCTCAATCTCCATCACCAGAAAACCGGCATTGGGTCTTTGAACGAGCATCTTGATTTTATCACCTTTTTTGATCTTCTGGAGCTGTTCGTTGTAATCTTTCACGGTTTTGATCTTTTTATAATTGATCTCAACCACGATGTCCCCCATCTGAACCCCGGCTTCAGCGCCTTTTCCCTGGGGATCCGTCTCCACGACAATAACCCCTTCGACTTGCGGTAAATTGTAGCGCTGCATCATTTCGGTCGTAATTTCAGCCACCTGGATACCCAACTCGTCTCCGGAGCGTTGCGGCTGCTGCCGGCCGGCTATTTTTGCATCTTCGCGTTTTGACAATTTCACCTTAACCTGCTGCTCTTTGCCCTCACGCATCAATTTAATTGCAACCGTTTCGCCGACGGGCAAATTTGCGATTGTTCGCGTTAAATCCCTGCTGTCTTCAATTTTCTTGCCGTTTACTTCCAGGATGACATCCTGCGGACGGATACCCGCCTGCTCGGCCGGATCACCTTTGAACACGTCCGTTACCAGCACCCCTTTTCCATCTTTAATGCCGTAATATGCCCCCAGCTCGCCGCTTAACGGCTGGATCGCCACCCCCAGCCAGCCCCGCGTGACCTCGCCGCTCGCTTTCAATTGATCCACGATTCCCTTAGCCAGGTTGATGGGAATGGCAAACCCGATCCCCTGACCGCTGGCGATAATGGCCGTATTGATCCCCACGACTTCCCCCTGGAGATTGATCAGCGGACCGCCGCTGTTTCCCGGGTTGATGGACGCATCCGTTTGAATAAAATCGTCATAGGGTCCCGATCCGATGACCCGGCCCTTGGCGCTGACAATTCCGGATGTGACGGTCTGCTCAAAACCGAAGGGGCTGCCGATGGCCACTACCCACTGACCGACCCTGAGAGAATCAGAGTCCCCTATTTTAACCGCCGGAAGATCCCCCTTCGCATCGATTTTTATCAGCGCCAGGTCCGTATTGGGGTCCCGGCCCACAACCTCCGCGTCAAACTCATCGCCGTTCTTCAGCTTAACCTTGACCTTGTCCGCATTCTCAATCACATGGTTGTTGGTAACGATAAACCCCGCTTTTTCAATTATAAAACCGGACCCCAGGCTGCGCTGTTTGAACTCCCGCTGCTGGTCGCCGCCGAAAAACTTGTTGAAAAAGTCCTGAAAAGGATCTTCTCTGTCAAAGGGACCCGGTCCGAAATGACGGAATACGCGCCCCCCGCTTTTAGTGGTTTTTTCCGTTCGGATATTGACCACCGCCGGCCCGACCCTTTCGGCAATCTCACTGAAATTGGCCGGAATCATGAACGTCCGGCCGTCGGTCGCCGCAGTTCCCGCCGGCAAATTTAATTCAGTAAAAATTCCCACCACGAATAGAACCAGAATGTATGGAATAATTTTTTTAAAACGTTTCATTTTATGCCCTCCTGATCTTTATTTTCTGCCTGAACCGTCCGGTTTCTTTGCTCCGGAAAGACTATAAGGCATGGAGTTAACGGAAAGATGGCCCGAAAATGACTAAATTGTTATCATTTGTACCGGATTGTCAAGCCGAATCCCCGGGGAGCGTGATGGTAAAGATGCTTCCTTTTCCCAGTGTGCTGCCGACTTCGATATTGCCCCCATGGGCCTTGGCGATCGCCAGCGCCAGGCTGAGCCCCAGGCCGGTTCCGGCCGGCGACCGGCTCGGCTCACAACGGTAAAAGCGTTCGAAAACATGGGGTAGGTCATCATTTGAAATTCCGATGCCGGTATCTTGTATAATGACGGAACCCAGACCTTGCCGCGGCGCCAGGACCATCACGTCCACCTCCCCCTGCTCAGGAGTATAGCGAATAGCATTGTCCAGCAGGTTTGCCACCATGCGTTGAATCATCCGTTTGTCGCCTTTGATAAACAGATTTTCAGGCGAACGATACGCCAGGGTGATATATTTATCCTCTGCGCTGGACTGAAACAACTTGCAGGCATCCCGGACGATTTCAGTTAAATCCAGTTTTTCATAATTCTGCCTGTCGACGCCTGCCTCTGTCTTTGAAATGACCAGCATGGTATTAATCAGGTCCAGCAGCCGGTCGCATTCTTCGATAATGCTGCCGGCCATGTTTTCGTAGGATGTTAAAGACGGATCGGTGGTCAGGGTAACTTCTGCAATTCCCCTGATCCGGGTCACCGGGCTTTTAAGGTCGTGCGCGATGTTGTCACTCATCTCCCTGATGCCGGCAACCAAGGTCTCGATCCGATCCAGCATCTGGTTAAAAGTGGTTGCCAGTTGATCGATTTCATCCCCTTTGCGGGTCAGCGGAACCCGACTGCCGAGCGCACCGCCGGTAGATATATGCCGGGCGGTCCGGGTCACCATTTCCATCCCGGCCAGTGCCTTTCTGGCCATAAACCATCCGATCACGGCGGCAAGCGCCAACAACACCGAAAGGGTAATGATGAAATTTTTCCGGAATGCTTCGATAAACCGGCCGGAAGTCTCCATGGCTTCGCCCAGCTGCAGAATCAGGCTTCTGTCGATCAGGGTGTAAAGGATTCGAACCTTTAATTTTCGATCCGGACTGGCCAGTGAACTATAAACATACCGGGTGCCCTGAAGCAACTCTGCGATAGCCTCTTTTTCAATCCCTATATTCTGCCAGTAGGACATGTTTGAAGAGGAAAAAACCGAACCGCTCTGTGAAAGGAGGCGAATGAAGATTTTTTTCTCGCCGGCGGCCTGGGATTCCAGGATGGCAATCCGCTCCACCGCATTCACCCCCTGAAGGGCCATTACGGATGATATCTTGCGGGCCTGATCGAGAAGGTTCCGGTCTGTCTGCGCGGCCATAAAGGAAGTGATCTGCAGGTAAAACAGGAAAAATGCTACCCCGGTGGAAATCGTAAAAATCAGCGCATACCAGAGGGTCAGCCGAAAGGCCAGGGTATGCCGCAGGTCAGCCGGTTTCTTTAAATACATATCCGACACCGCGCACGGTATGAATCAGTTTCAGGGAAAAATCCTTGTCGATTTTTTCACGCAATCGATAGATCCGGGACTCGACCACATTGGTCTGGGGATCAAAATGATAGTCCCAGACATGCTCCATGATCATGGTTTTAGAAACCACCCGGCCGGCATTGCGCATCAGGTATTCCAGCAGGGCAAATTCCAGGGGCTGCAGATCGATCCTTTTGCCGTCGCGCAATACCTCCCGGGTAATCAGGTTCATGCTCACGCCGTCGACGGATAAACGGGTGGGTTCAGCAGCCCCGCTGCTTCGGCGGATAAGCGCCTGGACCCGCGCCAGGAGTTCGGAAAACGCAAACGGCTTGGTCAGATAGTCATCCCCGCCGGTTTGAAGCCCCTTGACGCGATCATCGACTGAGCTTCTGGCACTCAGAATAATGACCGGCGTTTTAATATTTTCACGGCGCATCTCCCGTATGATGCTGAGCCCGTCCAGCTTGGGCAGCATGATATCCATAACGGCGGCGTCATACGGCTGAGTCAACGCCAGATGCAGGCCGGTTTCTCCGTCGGCCGCTTCGTCCACTGCAAATCCGGCCGCCTTTAAACCTTTTTTTACAAACGAAGTGATTTTAGCGTCATCTTCTATCAGCAGGATTCTCATATGCTCCTCCCTGAAGAAGCCAATTGCCGATTGTCCCTACCCAAGCATTCCCATCCGAAATTATTTATAATATCGTGAATATCTGACAACAAAAGATTGATCATGCAAGCCGGCGGACTTTTCCTCAAAAGCAGCGGTTCCCTTTCAGATAAAAAGCTTGCCCCGGTCCAGGCTGCGATACTGGATGGCTTCACCCACGTGATCGCAGGCGATCTGTTCGGCGCCGTCCAGGTCTGCAATCGTTCGGGCGATCTTAAGGATGCGGTTGTAAGCCCGGGCGGACAGCCCCAGCTTGTCGATCGCCGATTCCAAAAGATCGCTGCTGGCCGCATCGATGGGGCCGTAGCGCCTGATCTGGCGGCTGCTCATCTGGGCATTGCAGTAAATCCGGGTGCGGGCAAAGCGTTCGGACTGGCGCTTTCTGGCGGCACTGACCCGCTGCCGGATCAGCGCGGACGGTTCCGCCCCGGCCTCTCCCATCAGGTCTTTATAAGGGACTGCCGGCACTTCCACGTGGATGTCGATGCGGTCGATCAGCGGGCCGGATATTTTCGAACGGTAGCGCTGGATCTGCTGATAGGTGCAGCTGCATTCGTGCTTGGGGTCGGAAAAATAGCCGCACGGGCAGGGATTCATGGCCGCCACCAGCATGAAGCTGGAAGGGTATGTAATGCTGGAGGCGGCCCGGGAAATGGTCACCTTCAGGTCCTCCAGAGGCTGTCGCAAAACTTCCAGAACCGGCTTTTTAAACTCAGACAGCTCATCCAGAAAAAGGACCCCGTTGTTGGCCAGGCTCACTTCACCCGGTCTGGGGATATGACCGCCGCCGATTAAACCGGCATCTGAAATGGTATGATGGGGAGAACGAAAGGGCCGCCGGGTAACAAGGGCCTGATCCCTGGCCAGCAATCCGACCACGCTGTATATTTTGGTTGTTTCAATCGCTTCGTCAAACGTAAGCGGGGGCAGGATCGTCGGCAGGCGCCTTGCCAGCATGGTCTTTCCTGAACCGGGCGGGCCGATCATGATCAGATTGTGGCCGCCAGCCGCCGCGACCTCCAGTGCCCGCTTAACGTGGTCCTGTCCCATGACTTCTGAAAAATCCAGATCGGATTCATCCGGCCGGTCAAATATGGCTGCAATGTCCGTATTTTCCGGGGCGATCTGTATAAAACCGCGAAAATAATCCACCACTTCCGGCAGGGTCCTGGCCGGCAGAACGGAAATATCCTTGACTACCGCCGCCTCCCGTCCGTTTTCCGACGGAACGATAATCCCTGCGTAGCCGGCCTGTTTCGCCGCCAAAGCCATGGGCAGTGAACCCCTGACCGGCTTAATGCGGCCGTCCAGGGAAAGTTCGCCCATGATGAGATATCTGGAGAGGATCTCCTGGGGTATGATGCGGGTTGCAGCCAATATACCCAAAGCCATCGGTAAATCAAATCCGGTGCCTTCTTTCTTGATATCGGCCGGCGCCAGGTTGACCGTAATTCGGTCGTCCGGAAATCGAAAGCCGGAGTTTTTGATGGCTGATTTGACCCGTTCTTTGCTCTCTTTAACGGACGCTTCCGGAAGGCCTACCGTCGTAAAGGTGGGAAGTCCCTGGGCGATATCCACCTCAACCTCGACCAGATACGCATCAATTCCCAAAACGGCACTGCTCAAAACCCTGGCAAGCACCCCGCCTCCTCTCGGTTGCGAACTGATTCAAGGAGCACATCGGTTCGGCGGTTGAATGGATTTGACATTTCAACAATTGAAATTTATAACAGATTATTATATGTTGAACAATCATTTTCAAACCATCGATAATGAAATCTTTGCTGATGGAAAGGGTTGACAGTCGAAAATGGCAGAAAAAATTATCTTAGATGAACAGAGCCGGGCGATCTTTAAATGCCCGCAATGTTCAAAAACCTGGACAAAGGATTTATCCGGTTTTACAGACTCAGGTAAACGGATTCAACTGAAATGCAAATGCCCCTGCGGTCACACTTTTCCGGTTGTCCAGGAAAGACGCAGGGGCTTCAGAAAAAACGTCACCGTCACCGGCGCCTATTTTCATAACCAGAAAGAAATCAGGGGGCTCATTACCGTCAAAAACATTTCCAGATCGGGAGTCGGACTGGTGTTGTCCACCAAACAATCCATTAATAGAGGCGACAAGCTCCAGCTCAAGTTCAATCTGGACAACCCCGATAAATTGTTTGTGGACAAAGAAGGTATTGTCAAAAAAATCGAGGATAATTATGTGCGTATACAATTCGTTGATGATACCTGGAGTGAGGAACTGAAGGATTATTTTCCCGGCGAATAATTCGAAACCTTTGAAACGGCTTTTATGCTTCCTCAACATGTTTGACCAGGTGGCCAATCTCTGGGAATATAAGATTTTTACAGGCCAGTTTACATGCCTTCAAACTGCCCGGCATACAAAAAATGACGGTTCTGCCGATAAGGCCGGCAGTTGCACGGGATAAAATTGCGGCGGAATCAATCTCTTCAAAACTAAGCAGGGTGAACAAGGTCCCAAAAGCCGTCAATTCTTTGTCAAAAAATGGCCGCACCGCTTCAATGGTGACATCCCGGGTGCTGATTCCGGTGCCGCCGGTCAGAATCAGAACTTGGGGAGCCTGATCCTGAATGGCAGCCGCCACCGTGCGCGAGATGGTTACGGCCTCATCCGGTATCACCTGGTGCAAAACCACTTCATTCCCTTCCTTACGGGCCTGTTTGCTGATCCATTGCCCGCTCTTGTCGTCGGATAGTGACCGTGTACTGGAAATCGTGATTACACCCACGCGAATATTTTTAGGAACCCTTGCCTTGTGTTCTTTAACGCCCATTATTTTCTCCGGAGCCGGATCGTTCAATCACCACCCGGTCTTTCCCGTCGCATTCCGAAAGGAGGACATTGATGGTATCCGCCCGTTCGGTCTCGATGAATTTCCCGACATAATTTGCCTGGATCGGAAGCTCCCGAAACCCCCGATCCACCAGCACCGCCAGCTCGATTCGATCGGGACGGCCAAAATCCATCAGGGCATCCATCGCGGCCCGGGTGGTGCGGCCGGTAAAGAGGACATCGTCAACCAATATGATTTGCCGACCGTCAACAGAAAATAAAATTTCAGTTGCTTGGACAATCGGATGCGGTCCGATACGGGTCCAGTCGTCCCGGTAGAGGGTGATATCCATATTTCCGGCTGAAATTTCAACCCCTTCGATTTCACGGATCTTTTTCTGTATCCGTCCGGCCAGATAAACACCTCTGGTTTGAATTCCAATCAGTGCCAGGTTTGCCGCACCCTTGTGCACTTCGAGGATTTCATGCGTCATCCGGGTCAGGATGCGGTTGATATCGGCTGCATCCAAAAAGACACCTTCTCTATTCATTCCTGCCTGCCTATTAGCCTATAAGGGTTCGAGGATTCCAGGAATCAAGAGTTTGAATTTGATTTAAGTGAAAAGATTTCATCCTATCACTTAATTTTTTATATTTCTCAGAACTTACCGGAACGCTTGAATTCCTGACCCCTTAATCACTTGTTTGTCTTATATCATTTCCCGGATTTTCTTCAAGTTTTAAATCACCGTCCCCGGCTTCATACAACTTAACCCTTTTAAATAACCTTGATTTTAGTCCATAACTTCCCTATGGTAAAAGGAAATCACACGATTTGTTAACCCTTTGAAACAGCCGGCTCATTATTATGAGTCCGACAAACAAAAAGAAACCGTTTTTCTATGAAATCGCCATGCAGCGGAGTAATATTGGCCGGAGGCCTGAGCACCCGCTTTTCAGGTCAGGAAAAGGCCCTGATTCCCGTCGGCCGGAAACGAATCCTGGATCGGATTTATAAAGTGTTTATTCAGCTGTTTGATGAAATTTTTCTCGTTAGCAACAACCCGGTTCACTATCTGGAATGGGATTTAAATATCGTATCGGACCTTTATCCCGTCCGAAGCTCCTTAACCGGAATCCATGCAGGGCTTTTTTATGCCTCAAACCCGCATGTTTTTTTTGCCGCCTGCGACACTCCTTTTTTACAAAAAGAATTAATCAAGACGATTATCGACAGTATCGAACCGGGATTTGATGCCATAATGCCTGAAACTTCGGCCGGACTGGAACCCCTTTGCGCGGTATATGCAAAAAGATGCCTGAATAGAATAGAACAGCATCTGGCCCTGGAGATGCTGAAAATTCAACTGGTAATAAAGAATAATCGCATAAAAAAAATACCCGAAAAATTACTCCGCGAAAAGGATCCGGATCTTATTTCTTTTATGAATATCAACACACCGGAAGATCTGGAAAAAGCTGAGGCCCTTTGCCGGGAATCCGCCGTTGATTAAAATTTAACAAAATTATTCGGACGATCCCGGCTCATGAAAAAATATTCTTTTTGAACCCTCGGCCCCGGAGGAAAAACTATGAATTTAAGCGCGCTGATTGAAACCGTCAAAAATCATCCTGATTATCAGAAAGTTGGAATGATTCTATGCCATAATGGTGTTGTCCGGGGTACTTCCCGGGACGGCCGCAAGGTGTCCGGATTACGGGTTTCGGTAAGCCATGGAAAACTTCGACAGATAATCGAAACACAAAAATCCAGACCCGGTATCGTTGACATAAAGGTTCAAATTGCTGAAAATCAAAACCTTTCCGTCGGCGAAGATGTCATGCTGCTTCTTGTAGCCGGCGATATCCGGGAAAATGTTGTCCCGGTGCTTTATGACACCCTGAATGCCATCAAGACGACTGTTACCGCAAAGACGGAATTATATTTATAATAAGTTTTAAAAGGAGTTGCCATGTCTGCTTTTTCCCATCTCGATGAAAAGGGGCACGTGCGCATGGTGGATGTTACCGACAAAGGAACAAGCTTGCGGGCAGCAACCGCGCAGGCCGTGATTTCTATGAAACCGCCAACCTTTGAATTGATTCGAAACCAGGCTGTTAAAAAAGGAAATGTTCTTGAAACTGCTCGAATTGCAGGCATCATGGCAGCTAAAAAGACGGCCGGCCTTATACCCATGTGCCATCCGCTTAATATTACCCATGCCGTGATTGATTTTTTCCCGGACACCTTGAAAAACGCCATCAGGATAGAAGCTTCCGTCCGTGTTTTGGGACAGACGGGAGTTGAAATGGAGGCCTTGACGGCAGCTTCGGTTGCAGCGCTGACCATCTATGATATGTGCAAGTCCCATGATAAGGAAATGTGCATTTCAGACATTTGTTTACTTGAAAAATCAGGCGGAAAAAGTGGTGCATTTGTTCGAAAAAATATTCCGGAAACTTAAACCCGAATCTTGCATGAAAATTTATGAGTATATTTTTTAAGATGCAACGGCCGGCTGGCGAAAGATCTTTCCGGGTTCTTTTCTCGCTGTGCGTGCTGTTACAGCTGCTGTCGGCATGCACCCTGCTAAAAAAAGAACCGCTCCCGGAATCCGTCTTAGAACGGGTCCGCTTTTCATCCCGACTCGTTTTCAACGACGATCTAAACTATGACGGACTAAAAGACGGCATATTGCAGAGCCTGGCTTACTTAAAAAAAATACCGCCGGAGCGGCCGTTCAAAATCGGCCGTGATCTTTACACCGCCGGCCATATGATCCGGACCCTGAATCATTTTTTGGAATTTATCGAAACCAAACCGCAGCAACGGGAATTAAATAAATTTATTAAAACGCACTATCGCATTTATCGTTCCATCGGCTCCCAAGAAACCGGCAAGGTCCTTTTCACAGGATATTATGAACCGATTTTACAGGGAAGCCTCAACCCAAACGATGAATTCCGATACCCGCTGTATAGTCGTCCCAATGACATGCTGGCCATCGACCTTTCCCTGTTTTCAGACCGTTTCGGCAACGAAAAAATTGTCGGCCGGGTTCACGAAGGAACCGTCGTTCCGTATTATGAACGTAAAGAAATTGAACAAAACGGCTTGCCGGAAGATATCGCCAAACCGATTCTCTGGGTAAATGATCCGATAGCCCTTTTTTTTCTTCATATCCAGGGCTCCGGCAAAGTCCTTTTAGACAGCGGCGAAAACATACAGGTCCATTACCATGCTTCAAATGGCCGCCCTTACCGCAGTATCGGAAAACTTCTCATCGATACCGGAAAAATAGAAAAATCCCTTATGTCCATGCAGGCAATCCGTCACTATCTTAAAGAAAACCCTTCGGAACGGGACGCTGTTTTAAAGTATAATCCCAGCTATGTTTTTTTTAAAATTGAGACGGACGGGCCGTTCGGGTATCTGGACGTCAAATTAACACCGGGCCGCTCCCTTGCACTGGACCGTCGTCTTTTTCCTCCGGCCGCGCTGGTATTTATGGAAACAAAATTACCCCTCGTCAGCGGCGACGGCCAAATTCAGGAATGGACCGATTGCGCCCGCTTTGTGCTCAACCAGGACACCGGAGGCGCTATCCGGGGTCCTGGTCGCGCCGACCTGTTCTGGGGGGACGGACCGTATGCTGAAATTGCGGCCGGATTTATGCAGCATCCCGGCGACCTGTATTTTATGGTTCTGGATCCGGACAAGTAACTATCCGGCTCCGGATGGACCCGGTTTTCCATATTGGAGTTTGCCGCCGGCCGTGTTATGCTTGACAGCGCTGATTAAAGAAAGTACTTAACCGACTCGATAAGCAGGGTTCTACTTATGTTCAGAGACTGAAAAATTGTCATATCCGCCGGAGCATGTTTCCGGAGGCGGAATTTATACCGGCCGGTTTCTCTTTGGTTGTCAGGAGCTTGATATGTTTGGCATCGGAATGCCTGAAATGCTTTTAATACTGGCGATTGCACTCATCGTCATCGGTCCTAAAAAACTGCCCGACCTTGCTAAGTCCCTGGGCCGCGCCTTCGGTGAATTCAAACGGGCGACCTCGGAGCTGAAACAGTCCATCGACATTGATGATGATCTTCATGATGTTAAAAGAACTATAGACGACATCGATGCGGCTGCCAGAAAGTCTGTCGATTTAACCGGAGCCCCCAATACCAGCACGGCTTCAGCTGATTCCGAATCCGGTCGGAATGCAAAAGACACCGATGAAAATGCAGAGTCCGGTCTGAATGATTCCGCCGATACGGTAAACATCAAAAACCCAACAGACGATAGCGCCATGGAAGGTGGGCCCGGCAATGAAAGAGGATGATAAACTTCCTTTTACGGCACACCTTGAAGAACTTAGAAAAAGACTGATAACCTCATTTGCGGCAGTTGGCATCGGTTTTTTAATTTCCTACGGGTTTAAGGAAAAACTTTTCAATATTTTAGCCCGCCCGCTGATCGCGGTCATGCAGCCCGGCGATAAGCTTGTCTTTACCGGTCTGCCGGAAGCTTTTTTCACATACTTAAAAGTTTCTTTCCTGTTCGGTCTGCTGCTGGCAGCACCGGTCATTTTGTACCAGTTCTGGATGTTTGTCGCCCCCGGTCTCTATAAAAATGAACGCCACCTGCTTTTGCCCATCGTCTTTCTATCTTCCTTTTTTTTTGTGGGGGGCGCGCTGTTTGGGTATTTCATTGTTTTTCCGTTAGGATTCAAGTTTTTTTTGGGCTTTGCAACCGAAACCATCAAACCGCTGCCCGCGATGCGAGAATACCTGGGTTTTTCATCTAAATTGCTGTTGGCATTCGGGCTCGTGTTCGAACTACCGCTGGTCATCACGTTTCTATCCCGGATGGGTTTGATAACGGTTGATTTTCTTCAAAAAAATAGAAAGTACGCCATTCTTTTGTTTTTTGTAGCCGCCGCCATACTGACACCCCCGGATGTGGTGACGCAGGTCATGATGGCTCTGCCATTAATGCTCCTCTATGAAATCAGCATTCTCGGCGCCAGGATTTTTACCCGTAAAAAGACCGCCAAAGAACAAACGGAAGCATAGTTTTTTCCATCAACATATTGACAGATTCAGATGGACTTGATAGTCTGACGCACAGTGTAAATTAGAGCCGTAAGTATGGGTTGAGTGTAACATACGTATTTATATCGTTAACGTTGAAGGAGGGGAAAAATCTATGAGGAAGAGAATATTCTTGTTCGTCTTGTTGGCATTGGCGACCGCTGCTCTGTTTTTGTCTTCCGGAATCTATGCGGGATCCCAGCCCCCTGACGTAATCAAAATGCAAAGCAAGGGTTACAGCAAACACACCCGGTCGATCGTTACATTTGACCACAAAAAGCATGCTGAAGACTACGCCAAGGCTAATCCGGCTCTTTTTTCAAACGCCTGCGGTGACTGCCACCATGATCAAAACGGCAAACCTTTAAAGGAACTAAAAGCCGGTGACGAAGTAAAAGGGTGTGTCGAATGCCATAAGGAACCGGGTCAGAAACCCGCCAAAGAAAAGATGGACAAAAAGGAAAGCATCAAGAAATATCATGCCGAAGCGATCCATGAAAACTGCGGGGGCTGCCACAGCGATTATAACAAGTCCAAGAAGTTAAAATCATCCGACAAGGGCGCGGCGCCCATTAAATCCAGATGTAACGACTGCCACAAGAAATAACGACTGCCTTTAAAAAAAGGGCAATCATTCTTCAATACGGATGATTGCCCTTTTTTATATATTCTTTTCGCCGCTGAAGCGGCGAAAAGAATGTTGAAAGGCCCGGGCATTTCGGACGAGCGCTTCAGCCCACCCGGGCGCTCCCAGCGCATGAATGTGCGTATAGGTAGCCAAGACCTTTTTATAGCACAGCCCATCTTTCTTTCCCGTAAAACCGCCGCCTCTTTTCATTGAAAAAACCAGGTCCTGGTCCTTTCCATCCCACGCCAATACGCTGGAATAATGAAATTCATGCCCGCGCAGTTCCGCGCCCACCGGGAAATAAGGGTTTTCATTCTTTACGGCGACAAGGGTATATCCATGCCCCTGGGGTTTTTTTGAAAATCCGAAAACAACCGGCAGGATGCCTGCCATGGGGTAGAATGTATCCCCCAGCACCAGCGCCCGACCCAGATACATCAATCCGCCGCATTCGGCATAAACGGGAAGGCCCTTTTCCACCAACACCTTTAGCTTTTCTTTGAAACGACCGTTCGCAGCCAGTTTTTCGGCGTGGGTTTCCGGAAATCCGCCGCCGATATACAGAGCGTCCACCTTCGGAAACGGTTTGTCGTCCAGGGGGCTTAAAAATACTGTTTCAGCTCCAGCTGAAGCAAGCGCTTCGATATTTTCAGGATAATAGAACTGAAATGCCGAATCTTTCATGATGCCGATTCGAGGCGCCGGACCTTTTTCAACCGGCCCCGGCCTGCTTCCGGCAGTCCCGCCGTCTACAGATTTCACCCGTTTTTTTTCAATCACCGAAACGGGAAGGGCTTCGGCAGCCACCCGGGACAAGGTTTCAAGGTCCAGGTATTGTGACGCCATCTGAGCTGCGGTTTCGATCGATTCGCCGGCCCAGTCATGTTCCGGCGTTGGAATCAGTCCCATGTGACGTTCCGGGAAATTTTCTTCCTTCAGTTTCGGAACGGCGCCCAGGATCGGAACGCCGCAATAGTACCCGATGCTTTGTCGCAGGATTTTTTCGTGACGGGAACCGGCCACCCGGTTTAAGATAACCCCCTTTATCTGAACATCCGGATCAAAGTGCAGGCATCCTAAAACTGCGGCCGCCATGGTGCGGGTGCTTTTGGTGCAATCCAGGCAAAGAATGACGGGGGCATTCAGCAGTTTGGCCAGTTCGGCCGTACTGGTTGCGCCCGTTCGATCCATGCCGTCATAAAGTCCACGATTGCCCTCTATGAGTGCGTAATCTCCCGGATGGGTATGGGCCAGAAATGAGGTGCGGACAAGATCCGCGTTAACCAGGAAGGTGTCCAGATTAAAACAGGACCGGCCTGCCGCCAAGGCAAGCCAGCCCGCATCGATATAATCCGGACCTTTTTTAAAAGGTACGACGGTTATGCCAAGCTTTTTCCATGCAGCAATGATTCCGATCGACAGGATGGTCTTTCCCGATCCGCCCCGCAGGGCCGCTACCACCAGTCTGGGAAATTCCATGTTTTCTATACCTATCGGTGGGCTTTGAAAATCAAGCACGGCACGGAGCCGCTTTTCCCAACCGTATCAGTCTTCGTGTTCGGCCGCCGCCTGCTTGCCGGCACCCTTAAGTCCGTACATGGACGTGCTGCCGCTGGACCAATATTCCAGAACGCCGTCCTGAACCATCTGGTTGATCATTTTTTTGGCGTCCCTTGGTTTCAGCTCCAGGATCTTTGCCAAATCGTTGAAATAAAATTTGCTTTTGCCCTTTTTGCCCTGCAGCTCTGCTACGATTTTTGCCGTTGCTTCTGCTTGATCCATGGTCGAATCCTTTTTGTAAATGCAGGGGTTGCCTGCGAGGGCAACCCCTGCGGGTTTTTACTGTTTTAGTATTAGAACTTAAAGTTGGTTGTCTGGCGCCATGTAAAATAGGCGGGATCGCGGAAATCATCAATCAGATGATGGGTAAATTCCAGACCGCATTTTTCAAAGAATCTTTCCCAACCGATCCTTTCGGCCCACTCGCCCACGCGTTCATATTTACGGGCGTCGCCGGCATAAGCCTCGACTATTTTCTTTATGGTATCCGTCGTTTTCGGCCAACGCGGCGGTTCATTGGGGATAAAGGCCACCACGACCTTTGAAAACTTCGGAGCGCTGATGCGGTTGGAAACCTTGCCGCCCACCATCAGCACGATGCCGTCGCCGACATCATCCGCCAGCGGCATGGCCGGGCACATGGTGTAACAGTTGCCGCAGAACATGCAGCGGCTATTATTGACCGCAACGCTGTTGACCTTTTTGCCGTCCGGAAGATCGATCTTGGCCGGTTTGATGGCCGCCGTCGGACAGGCCGCAATCGCCAGCGGAATTTCGCACATTTTATCCAGATATTCATGGTCCAGCATCGGCGGTTTGCGATGATAGCCCAGAATGGCGATATCCGAACAATGTACGGCCCCGCACATGTTTAAACAGCAGGCCAGGGAAACGCGCACGTGCGCCGGCATCCGCATTTGGGTAAAATCTTCAAACAGCACATCCATGGCAGCCTTTACCGGTCCGGAGGCATCCGTCGCCGGTGTGTGGCAGTGGATCCAGCCCTGGGTATGAACGATATTGGTAATCCCCGCGCCGGTACCGCCGACAGGGAACTTGTAACAGCCGCCGGGCTGCTTTCGGCTCAAAAGATCTTTCTTTAACGGTTCGACCTTGTCTTTGCTGTCCACCATGAATTCAATATTGTTGCGCGTGGTAAAGCGTACATGCCCGCCGCAGTGTTTATCCGCAATTTCGCAGATTTCGCGGATATGGGACACGCTCATCAGGCGTGCCCCGCCGGCCCGGACGGTATAGACTTCATCGCCGGTTTCCGACACATGCATCAAGACGCCGGGCTCCAAGATTTCATGATACAGCCATTTGCCCTTGTTATTCTTGATTACGGGCGGATAAAACTCTTCATAATGTCGCGGACCGATGTCGGTTATACGGTCTTTCATCGGTTCTTTTGGATTGTATCCTGAGGATATAAATGCCATGGTTGTCACCCCCTATCGCTGATGATGTTTTCTGAATTCGTTGACATCGCGCGTAAAGCCGCCCTCTACCTCTTCTTCTTTCCAGAAAATGTAGGGGTTGGAACGCGGTTCTTTGACGTGCTGCGGCACCGGCTCGATGCCGGTTACTTCAAGCAGTCTCTGGAAGCCCTGGCGTTTGATCAATTCGCCGACGCGTTCGCGGTTCTTGCCTTCTTCCATCCACCAGTCCCAGATCTTTTCAATTACCTCTTTGATTTCATCGTAAGGATCTTCCGCCTTGATAAAGGGGACGAGCAGCGAGCCCATCTGGGCGCCGTCAAGGATCGGGGCTTTGGCGCCCACCAGCATGGACAGCCCGCGGTCATTGCCGATTCTCAGCGCTCTCGGCATCACATTGATGCAGTGCATGCAGCGCGTGCATTCTTTATTGTTGATGTAAAGTTTGCCGTCTTTATACTTCATGCATTCGGTGGGGCACAGGTTGATGACTTCTTTTTTAATGTCGAACGGACCCCAGTCGCGACCGGCATGGGCGCCGGCGTTGGGTTTAAGTTCCCCGCCGACATAGGCCTGGACCGCTTCCTGGTCGATCCGGATATCGTCGCGCCAGGTGCCGATAAAGGAAATGTCCGCCCGGGCGATGGATGCCACGCAGCAGTTGGGGCAGCCGTCAAACTTAAACTTGAATTTATAGGGAAATGCCGGACGATGCAGTTCATCCTGATACTCATTGGTCAGATGGTGACACAGCGCCTGGGTATCATAACAGGCATATTCGCAGCGGGCCTGACCAATGCAGTCCGACGGCGTTCGCAGGTTCGAACCGGAACCGCCCAGATCCTGATTCAGATTATGGGTCAATTCATAAAAAATCTCTTCCAACTGCGGGGTGGTGGTGCCCAGCAGAATGATATCGCCGGTGGATCCATGCATGTTGGTAATGCCGCTGCCACGCAATTCCCACAGATTACAGATCTGCTTTAAAAATTCCGTACTGTAAAATTTCCCGGCCGGCTGGGAAACGCGCAGGGTATGGAAATGGGCCACACCCTTGAAATTTTCGGGCTGGTCGCAATACCGGCCGATAACCCCTCCGCCATAACCGAACACACCGACGATTCCGCCGTGCTTCCAGTGGGTTCTGCCATGTTTGAAGGACAGTTCCAGCAGGCCCAGAAGATCTTCACACACATCCTGAGGTATTTGATACTCAACGCCCTTTTCATTCTTCGCTCTTGATTCGGCTTCCCGCTTAATGTCGGATACAAAACTGGGCCACGGCCCGGTTTCCAACTGATCCAACATAGGGGTTTTATGTTTTGCCATGTTTTACCTCCATTCTCAGTTTTGTAAATTCATCCATCTGCTTGTATGAATCACTCGTATCTTACAGTTCGGTCGAGGTCACCTCCTCCCGGTTTTTTATTTCTATATCTAATTGATATATTTATATATTAATAAAATTAACAATAAGGGATGCGTGCAATTATCCCTAAGGGTTGAGGTATAGAATCAATGGCCCTGCTTGTCAATAAAAAAACAGCGGCTTTACGGTCTAAAATCCTTTTTATTCCCACACATTTAAACGGACCAAATCACCGCTTGCCCGTATGAATCACCCGGTAAAGCTCGCTTGCATGCTGCTCCAAATGCACCTTTATGACCTGAATATCAGGACTGGCAGAGGGATACGTTGCAGCGATATCGCTCAGCAATCCCAGCAATTCCTTCTCCGCAAGGATGGAAATGGTTGCTTTAAATCCGTCCGTTATCGAAACCGGCAGTGCCTTAAGCGGGGGTTTCTGGTCCAAGGCTTCGAAGAATCCTTTCACGGCGCCGATAAGCGCCTCTTGTCCCAGCCAGACAACCGGACCGGTGCCGTCCATTCTGTCCAGACGCATTCGGATGGAAAGCTGCAGAAAAAATATCAACAGCGCCTTTAAAGCAAAAGCCGCTTTCCCTATACCCCCTTTTGAACGCTTAAACAATTCCAGGTATTGCCGCGCGGCAATCAGCCGAACGGACATCCGGTTCTTTTCCAGTTTCAACACAAAATCCCCGGCCGCGTGGTGCCAGGAAAAAATCTGTTCAAACGACTCCGGATTATAATAAAAGGTTATTATCTTGGCGGCCTGCCTGAACAAATCGACGGCCTGTATTGACGATAGACAAAAATCACCCCGTTTGTCATCCCAGACGACTATTCGATTTTGCCCTGTTTCCGGATCCCAAGACAAATGAAATTCATTGAAGCCCTCAAACCATTCCCCCAGAAACATGGGTATGGAATACCCCTTGCCCTTTAGCAGGACTTCGCCGCGGGTATATACTTCCGGAAGATAATATCCGGCGAAATTCTGATTTAATTTCCTGATCGTATTATATTCGGTTTCAATCCACGCTTTTCCGGTTTCGGATATGGCCACGTTTAAAACAAAGGCTGCTGCAAATTCAGGTCCAAGTACTTCCACTCGGGACGGATGGTAAAATTGACCGTGCTTTTCCAGAGAAATGCGAACCGCGCTGATCTCTTCCGGCCTGACAATCCGTTTCAGGCGCATGCCCACGGCCTGTATCAGGTCGGCATATTTATTGCGTTCCAGGAAAAACCGCACCGCCTGAAAGTAATCTTTATAACACACCGGAAAATCAGCTGGTTTGCCGCCGCTGCCGCCCGCGAACAGATTTCGGTCCATCGGAAGCGGCGCGTTCCAGATTTTACTGCGATGGGAAACCGGCGGTTTGTTTTTGGAAAGTAAATATGTAAAGCGGGGCACTTTCTGCCTTAAAGCCTTCGGAAGAGACATTATTTTTCGGGTCTCGCGACTGAGGGTGAGCGGAATTAAATGGGCAAATTATTCAGGACGCAACAACGGGAATCATTTATAATCACCGGGCCAAACCTGGAAGAGGATTCTGAAACAGCTTCTATCGATACGGTTCCATCTCTTTTAAAATTTCAGGGGCGACCATATATCCCAGTTCAACCGCCTTGTCGCAATGGGTGACAGCCAGTTTCGGCTGTCCGTGTTCAAGGTACGCAATGGCCAGGTTGTTATGGGCAATTGCAAAATTCGGTTCAATCGAAAGCACCTTCAAATTCGTTTCGATGCTTTCAGCGATCATCCCCTTCATTAGGTAGGCATTTGCCAGGGTGGAATAGGCCTGCAAAAAGCGGGTGTTGAATTTAACCGCTTTTTCAAGTGCAAAAATGGCTTCGTCCAATTTTCCCTGTTGCAGATACACAAAACCGATATTACCGTAGCCTTCCGCGAATCCAGCCCTTGATTGTACGGCTTTTTTGTTGAAATCGAGACAGCCGTCCAGATCTCCCCTCTGCAACCGAATTCCCCCCAGCTGGACATACGCTTCGGCAAGGGTCGGACTGCAATCAATGGCTTGATGCAGTTCATTTTCTGCTTCATCATATTTTTTTTGTCCCAGCAGCGCCACCGCAAGATTATAATGGGTTGTCCCGCAATCGGGATTTCCCGCCAAGGCCGCCCGCTGCTGGGCAATATATTCTTCCACATTTTTTGCTTTCGACATTCTCATCATTCCTTTCATTTGAACCGGCCATGAAAATTATCCCTACTTATCCGGCAGATTACCCTACTTTTAGATATAGCGCCAGATTTTTTTAGGCATAATTGTCGGGTAAGAACCATTTTAACCTGAAGTTCCCTTTATTTATATTTATTCTGTTGATCATCTTTTTTCTTGACATCAAATTACAGTTTTTTTAACGTTCCTCATGTATTTCTAAGATGATCGATGCGGGAACTATTGTTTGTTACTATCAACACGCTCTTTTTTCCATTCATTATCTTTAACGCCCGGTTTTACAACTGCCGCACAGGGTAGAATAAATACAGTTTTATTATTTCGGATATTTTACGAACCCCTAACCATTTCCATGAGAGGGATCTATGCTCACAGGATGCTTTACAGCAATTATCACGCCGTTTACGGCCAAAAATTCCGTTGTTGATTTTAAAGGCCTTGAAAAGCTGATTGAATACCAGATCATAAACGGAATCAGCGGGATCCTGGCAGTCGGAACAACCGGAGAAAGCCCGACCCTCAGCTGGGAAGAACACAACCGGGTCATCAATGTGGTTGCGCAGCAGACCCGAAACCGATGCAGCTGCATAGCCGGAACCGGCAGCAACAATACCGAAGAGGCCATCGAAGGATCTAAACATTCTGCCGAGTTGGGTATCGATGCCGTTCTGCTGGTAGACCCTTATTATAACGGCCCCAGTTCCCTGGAAATCAGAAAGGAATACGTCGGACCGGTTGCCCGGGCTGTTCCGGATGTTCAAGTCATTCCTTACGTTATTCCCGGTCGAACCGGCGCCCAGCTCCTGCCGGAAGACCTGGCCCTCCTTTATCAGGAACATAAAAACGTATCCATTGTGAAAGAGGCCACCGGGGACATTGAAAATATGAAACGAACCCGAAAATGTTGCGGTCCGGAGTATACCATCTTTTCAGGAGACGACGGCATGACGTATGAAATGATGATAAATCCGGAAATTAAAGCCGCAGGAGTTATATCCGTGATTTCCAATATCATTCCCGGAGCCCTGTCAAACCTCGTTCGCCTGCTTCAGCTGGGCAAACAGGATGAAGCGCAGCGGCTGCTTAAAACTCTTGAACCGCTTTTTAACCTGGTAACGGTTAAAACCATGGAAAAAACACCGTACGGAGAGGTGCTTTGCAGGGCCAGAAATCCCCTGGCCATAAAAACTCTCATGAAACTGCTGGGAATGCCTTCGGGCAACTGCCGCCCCCCCCTTGGCAAAATGACCCGTGCCGGACTCGAAAAAGTACTTGAAGCCGCTCGCAAGGTTCAGACCGATACACCTGAAATATTCAAACCGCTGGCGGACTTCTTCGGGGTTGACATCGAGGAACGCCTGAATACGCCGTCCTACCGGGAAGGTCTCTATTACGAAGGATACTTGTAAAGCGATATTGACCGGATACCGACCCGGAATGTAATCTTATCGACTGCAGCAATACAATAAAAACCACGCCTGATGCGTGGTTTTTATTTGATCCATTATTATTTTTGTTGCGGCTTGAGGGCAAATTCGGATGGCCCCTCCTTATACAGAATCCATTTCAACCAGTTGAGCCCGAATTTCAACAAACTGATTTCATCATGCCTGATGCCTGCAAGGGTGTTCGGATCGACATCATACCGTTTTAAAAAAGAGCTTTCAAATACAAACTCCCTGAACTTGTCGATATTGTAACTGACCATAAAAAACATTTGCTTGCTTTGTTCCGTAAGCCTGACATTCGGCGGAAATGATCGCTTTCTGACAACCAGATCCGTCCATACCGCATTAATGTCGTCATGGATATCAACCCCCTGGTCGCGACGCCACTCCAGGACACTCCAGATCTTGTCCTCGTTAAATCCCAGACAGTGCGGTTCATCTACAAAGAAATAAAACCCTTCGCCGTCGGCACCTTCCTTATGACTCAGGGATGCCACTCCCAGGGGATAATATCTGCAGGTGGTGGGCCTGTCATCATACAGGATGCAACCGCCTGTTCTGACAAACGGGCATGACGCCTGGTCGTCGTCGAGGAGCTTCAGGGTGATAACCGGCAAGTCGGTTTTTTCAAGCAGCTGCGGCTCCGTATACAATGCCAAAAATTCGTCTGATTTCAGCTGCAGGCGGTTCTTCAGTCGGATAATATCATAGGGCGTAAGGATGATATTGATCCCCCGGCAACATTTTGTAAAGCAGGAGACTCCGGGATGACACTTAAACTTAAATTTATTTTTGAGGCCCAGCCGTCGCGGCTCAATACCGGCAGTCTTTACAGTCGAATCCATTCTTTTACCTTTCATAAATTACGATATTTTTCACTTATAACCAAGCTTCGCTCTAAAGTCAATTGGACGGCCCCCTGCAATTGCCTAAAAAATACGGCGCAGTATGTTATCAACAGGGGAAACTTAAGGCTTGATTTAAGACAACACCATGTTATATCATCCCAAAATCGCAAATTTACTAATTTTACTTCCGGAGGTAATTTTAAATGCAGTTAACCATAAAAAAATCAGATAAATTAAAATCACATCCTGATGATTCCGAATTAACATTCGGAACCATCTTTACCGATCATATGTTTAATATGGACTACGGCCCGGATATGGGCTGGCATCACCCGCGCATCGAGCCCTTTGCCCCCATTCAAATGGATCCGGCGACGATGGTTCTGCATTACGGTCAAGCCGTTTTTGAAGGCCTCAAAGCCTATCGAACCGCTTCCGGCGACATTCAGCTTTTTCGACCCAAAGACAATTTCAAACGTCTGAATCGATCCTGTCGGAAACTGTGTATTCCTGAATTAGATCCGGATTTTATTTTCAGTTCTCTGAAAGAACTGTTAAAAATCGACAAAAGCTGGGTCCCGAGCGCTCCGGAAACATCGTTGTACATCCGACCGACCATTATCGCCATGGACCCCTTTCTGGGAGTCCGGGCCTCGTATACCTACCGTTTTTTTATTATTTTATCACCGGTGGGAGTTTACTATAAAGAAGGTTTCAACCCTGTCAAAATCTGGGTCACCAAAGATTATGTCCGGGCCGTCCGGGGCGGTCTGGGTGAAGCCAAGACCGCTGCCAACTATGCCGCCAGCCTTTACGCGGGAGAACAGGCGCATGAAAACGGTTATACCCAGGTACTGTGGCTGGACGGAGTCGAACAAAAGTATATCGAAGAAGTCGGCTCCATGAACATCTTTTTCGTCATCGATGACGAACTCATTACCCCGATGTTAAACGGCAGTATTTTACCTGGAATAACCAGAGATTCGGTTATCGCTCTCGCAAAAACGTGGAATATCAGGGTTGCTGAGAGAAGAATCAGTATCGACGAAGTCATGAAAGCGCATGCATCCGGAACCCTACAGGAAATTTTCGGTTCGGGTACCGCTGCGGTTATTTCACCGGTTGGGGAGCTGAAATGCGGCGATACCGTGCTTGCCATCGGTGACGGCAAAGTCGGCCCCCTGGCGCACCGTTTTTTTAAAACGTTGACAGATATCCAGTATGGCAAGGCCAAGGATCCCCTAGGATGGATTGAACCTGTATAGCCCACCCGGGCGCCGTCGACAATATTAAACATTGGGAGGATACTGTGACCCCTGCAGGCGAACCGGAACACCTGAAATCATTTATCCAAAAAATGGAAGCAGAAGGGTTATCGCCGATCGTTGTTGACACGTTCACCTATTATTATAAGCAGGTGGTTGCAGGCGAAACCGGTCTGATCTACGACCGTGACATCACCTGTGTGGGGCCTAACGACATCGACCATATGGCCGACCTGGTTAAATATGCCGAGGCCGGGAAAAAGGTTTTTGAAAATGCCGTTAAAATTATTTTAAACGGCGGGCTGGGAACCACCATGGGTCTTACCCATGCAAAATCGCTTATAGAGGTAAAACCCTGCAAAACATTTCTGGAAATCATTCTGCGCCAAACCCAGCATCACCGGATGAAGCTGGCCTTTATGAACAGTTTCAACACTCACAAAGACACCCTGGCTGCGCTGGCATCCTATAACCTGGCCGTTACCCCCATGGTCTTTGTGCAACACAAGTTTCCAAAGATACTGAAAAAAAACCTTGCCCCGGCCATTTGCAGCGATGACCCGGAGCTTGAATGGAATCCTCCCGGACATGGCGATGTCTATACCGCGCTTTACACCTCCGGAACACTGCAAGCGCTACTGGACCAGGGAGTGCGGTATGCCTTTATCGCCAATTCGGACAATCTGGGAGCGACCGTCGATCCGTCCCTCCTGGGGTATTTTTCCAAACACAATCTTCCCTTTATGATGGAAGTTGCCGAAAGAACACCGGCCGATCTCAAAGGCGGGCATATCGCCCGTCATAATAACAGCCGTCTGGTTTTACGCGAATCCGCACAATGCCCGAAAGGAGAGCTGGAGGCTTTCATAGATATCGACTGTTACCGGTTTTTCAATACCAACAATATCTGGATCAACTTGGAGTTTTTGCTGAGACTGATTCAGGACAAAAAAACCGTTCGCCTGCCGATGATTCTGAATCCCAAGACCTTGGACCCGCGGGATGAAAATAGCCCGCCGGTGTTTCAACTTGAAACGGCCATGGGTTCGGCCATCTCTCTTTTTGAAGGCGCCCGGGCTGTCAAAGTTCCCAAAACCCGGTTTTTTCCGGTCAAAACCTGTAATGACCTCATGATGCTGCGTTCCGACCGGTTCATTTTCGCAGATGACAAAAAACTGATTTTAAATCCGGAATGCTGTTCGGATTTTATCAGGATTCAGCTTGATCCGAGTTTCTACGGCCGCCTGGACCTGTTCGATCAGCGCTTTAAAGACGGGGTTCCTTCGCTCAAGGACTGTGCGTCATTGACGATCCGCGGTGACGTGCGATTTGAAAAAGGCGTGACGATCAAAGGGCGGGTGGCAATTGAAAACAATCAGCCCTTTCAGGCGGTCATTAAACAGGGATCGATCATTGACAAGCATGTGGTTCTGGGGAACTAACCCCTTTTAAAAAGGTAATAATATCTGATCACCTTCTCTACATACGCTTCTGTTTCCCGAAAGGGCGGAATGCTGCCAAAACGATCCACCACGCCCGGGCCGGCGTTATAGGCCGCCAAAGCCAGCGGTAGCTTGCCTTCATAGCGGTTGAAAAGCTGTTTGAAATAACTGGCGCCGCCCATGATATTTTCCCACGGATCAAACACATTTGCGATATTGAGCGCTTTCATGGTTTCAGGCATGATTTGCATCAACCCTTTAGCGCCCTTTCGGGAAACCGCCCGGGGATTATAATCCGATTCCACCTTGATAATCGCTTTTAACAAATGGGCCGAAATGCCGTGGCGTTTGGAGGCTGCACTGATGATGGGTTCATATTTTCCGATTGAGCTCTCCGGCAGCGCAATCACCGGTCTTTCTTTTATGTAAACCTGATAATGGGAAGATGTCGGCACGTTGGTAAAATGCAGCACCCCGTTGCTGTCGATATATTTATATATATCCGCAACTCCGGAATTAATCCCGATGAAGCTGCAAACACATACCCATGGAATCGTAAACCATATTTTTTTAAAAGGACGCACCGTCTCAATCCAAATTTCTGTAGCAGTAACTGTTCGTCCGGTTTAAAACAAGTCCGACCTTAACGGATTCAACCTGGTTTCGTGCACATTATGGTTTTTATGCTTCGTGTTACCATATCAAAATCAGGGGGTTAACTCAAGCTAAAACTGTTAAATTCAAATCGGCCGGATTCAGCGGCTTTTTTTTGGTTTGTGCCAGCGGGATCGACCCATTTCTTCAATATAGTTCGTCGCCTGCAGAATCGCATTCAACCCCGACGGCAGCAGCGTCTGCTCCTGGTCCTGATAATGAGCGAGGTGCCTGTCGGCGCCGGCTATAAGACCCTTTCGCCGGCAGACCAGAAAAGCGGTGGAAGCTGCTTCAAGCCTGACAACAGCCGGATCCGTTTGGCCGCGATCCGGCCACCACGCATTCCGGTCGATTCCCCGATGGCCGCAAAAGATTTGTCCCAATTCATGTACCAACGCTGTGTACTTATCTTCCAGCCGATGCTCCTGGTAGAGCAAAATCAAATATTTCATGCCGGCATCAAGGTTCGGTTCCGGGTATTTCTGCCGAATATCATCGCTGAACGAAACCGCACTTCCATTTGTCTGGTTGCTTATCTCCACCTGGCGAACCATAATCCCATGAAGCCCACAGTTATGAACCGTATTTTCAAAAATTCCATCTCTGAAATCTCCTGCGCCGGAATCGTGCCTTTGATTTACCGGCGGAAAGGGAACGCCCTCGGTATCATGCAGATCAAAAACAAAGCGAACCGGAGACATGGGCGCAAGAATCATCAGGGGACGGGCGCCCGGTTTCAGATTTCTTTTAAATCGTCTCTGCCAGGTTCCGGCTGTGGCGACATAGGTCGCATCCGGGTTCTGGAGGTACAACAAAAATCCGTTGAAGGCGGAATAATTGGGAAAACGGCAAATAAACTGCAACATCTGGAAATATTCCCGGTAGCTGCGAAATCGGTGGGTGGCATGAAAAACTTCATCGATTGCGTTGCCGTCACCCTCGGAAGGAGATGCTTTTTCATCTGATACGTCTTTTACAGGGAAAAGGCTCATTTGCTGAGACATGACCCGGGGTCTCCTTTGCAACAGAATTTACACTGCCTAATCTCCAAAACACATCCCAATATCTCTGGCCGTCTGAATCGTATCGCTGTCCAGAGAAACTTTTTTTATACTTCCAATGACTTCTTCCAACGGAACGGCTTTTACATTGGGAGGGTCCAGCGCTACCATTGCCCCGAATTTTTCGTTTTCAATCAGACGGACGGCGGCCGCACCGAACCGCAGGGATATCAGGCGATCAAAGGTTGTGGGAGACCCGCCCCGCTGCAAATGCCCCAGCACCATCGAGCGGGCATCCTTGCCGGTGCGCTTGGATATTTCCTGCGCCACAAAACCGCCGATACCTCCCAAGAGTACATCCTGACGTCCGACCTCGCCGGCGCCTTTATTCAAGGCTTTTGATCCTTTGGGGGCCGCCCCCTCGGCCACTACCACAATGGCATAATGGTCGCCGTGCAATTCATCTGCCATGATGTGGTCGCAGACCTTATCGATATCAAAAGGAATCTCCGGTATTAAAATAACATGTGCGGCCCCTGAAATGCCGCTGTTCAATGCAATCCAGCCGGCATGCCGACCCATTACTTCCACCACCATAACTCTTTCATGGGATCTGGCGGTGGAATGCAGCCTGTCGATGGCTTCAGTAGCCGTGCTGACCGCAGTATCGAATCCAAAGGTGATAACCGTGCCGCCCAGGTCATTGTCGATAGTTTTGGGAACACCGACAACCGGCATTCCCTTTCGGAAAAGATCATAGGCAATCTTAAGGCTGCCGTCACCGCCAACCGCAACCAGGCAGTCAAATCTCAACCGGTTAAAGTTTTGAATCACCCTGTCTGAAACATCGCGGATTTCAATATCCCCGGTCACATTTCTAATCGGCATTTCAAAGGGATTGCCTTTATTGGTGGTACCCAGAATCGTTCCACCCAGGATGGAAATCCGTCGAACCACTTCAGGGGTTAAGCGAACGATTTCGTCGGTATTCAAAAGACCGGTATAACCGTTTTTGATACCATATACTTCCCAGTTGCGATAATAGGCCGACATCACCACAGCCTCGATAACCGCGTTCAGTCCGGGGGCATCCCCCCCGCCGGTGTTGATTGCAATCCGCTTCCCTTTTAACATGCGCACCTCCCAAGTTGGCAGTGACATTTTAAACAACCGAAGGGTTTAAGCAACCGGTATAAACAGGGCCTCTTCTCCTGATAGGCGAGTCAAGGCAGAATCGATTATTCTATCTGAATATTTCCTCGGGGAGTTAGTGGCCCGTTTTCTATTGAAAACCGAACTAATCGATTTCCATTGCCAGCGCTTTATGAAAGAGATCTGTCAAGCTCGTCTGGATTCGTCTGGGAACATCCTTTACTGGCAAAACTTTAAAACAGAATGTTTCAATTTTTTGGGGAATCAGCTCGAGTGCTGCCTCTTCGCCTTTCAGCTTATTGCATTCGGCGTCAAATAAAATGCCATTTTTAAAAAACAGCATTCCCGGGGCTTTTGAAGATGATTCAATTTCAAGCAAGCAAGAGATTTGCTCCATTTCAATGATGTGAAGAAAGCTCTCAAGGGAAATTCCATGGAGGGCATCTTCTCCGGTTTCCTTCCCCAGAATATCAATAATTGCACGGGCAAGGTCTTCTATGTCAAACGGCTTTCGATAAAAACGCAAAAGATCTTTTGGCAGCCTTGCCCTCATTTGCGGCGTACCGTAGGCAGTTATGACCAGACAGGGGAGTTTGGGATGGTGTTCATTCACATATGCCAGCAGAACCAGTCCGTCAACCCGGGGCATCTGGATATCGGTCACAAGCACGGAAATCGGTTGTTCCCTTAAAATATCGATGGCCTCCTGGCCGTCGACGGCGGGAACGACTTCAAACTTGTCTTTGTATTTCCCCAAAATCGTAATCATTCGTTTTAAATGAATACGATCATCTTCGGTGATGAGAACTTTATCCATCCGCCACCTCGTTTTTTTTCAAAAATATTCTGAAATGCGTTTAAATCAGCATTAGATTTAATTTCGCATACATACCCATTTATCGTCAAGAAATATTTAGTGAACGGCTTGCCGTGTCATGGGGAGGATTCGCCCTTGGTTAGATCAGAAGATGCTTGACTTCTGCCGGTCTGATCGCAATTACGTGAATGCTTTCCTGTCGCTGTGACGTTTTCACCTTTACAGCTACCGGTGTATGTTCCGCCACCTTGCTGTACCCGGCGCATATGGACGCCGCCAGAATAATGATATCCCTGCGGTGTTGATTGGATACCAGCACAACCGGACCGGGGTAATCTGCCAATTTTATAATGGCATCCTGATCGGGATTGAAATGCATTTCGATATTGTCATTGTCAATTTTTGTCCGCCCGACAATTATTTTGGTGGTTCGATCCACGCGAAAATGACGGCCATATTTTAAAAGTTCGAGGGTAGCCTCTTCGGCCGCTTCCTGGTGCTTAAAGATATCCTTCAGGCGGTTTGAAAAATTTTTGTCCGTTAACAGACAACCGCCGGCCGGAGCAGGATAATCCTTCAGTCCGAATTCGGCCGCCAGTTGGATTTGTCGTTTGCGGGACCTTCCGGAAATATCAAGCAACTGCTCTCTGTCAACGACGCCTTCCTGCTCCGGGATCGTTTCCGATAGCTTTTTGGCGCTTAGAGGGCGTAAAATATAGCCCTCAAAACCTGAATTTTTTTCTACATATCGAAGAGACGATTTGGTTTGGGACATGGGCCGCTGTCCCAGTACCTCGCCGCTGAAAAGAAAGTCGAATTTCTCGGCCGTCATGATTTGCCCCGCTTCCCTGAACATTAGGGCGTGGCAATCAAGGCAGGGGTTCATCTGCCGCCCGAAGCCGCAATGGGGATTTTTCAGCATTTGGAGGTAAATCCGGGTAATGTTCTTTACCCGCAGGGGGATGCCCAACAAACTTGACGCCTGAAAGGCTTTGGCAGGCGAAAAAAAGGGGGTGCTGAACGTGATCCATTCAACTGTTATCCCCTGGTTTTGCAATATCAGCGCCGCCAGCCGGCTGTCGAGACCGCCGGAACACAGTCCGAGCGCTCTTGCTTTTTTTTGAGAAAAATTCATGCTACAGTCAAATAACCTATAGAATAAGATGGCTTTTTTTTGCTAAACCTTTTCAATCAAGGGGTTTATCATGATCAAAAACAAACCCAGAGCGGAAAAAATCAATAGAATACTAAAATCCGCCTATCCAGAAGTCAAGACTCAACTCCATTACCGCAACCCCTTTGAACTGCTGGTGGCAACCATCCTTTCGGCCCAGTGCACGGATAAACAGGTCAATGCCGTAACCGTACCCCTTTTTCAAAAGCTGCCTATGCCGGCTGATTTTGCTGCTGCTCCGCAGGATGAAATCGAAGCCCTTATCCGGTCCACCGGTTTTTTTCGCAATAAAGCTAAAAACATTCAAAAATGCAGCCGGAGGCTGGTTGAAAAATACAACGGCAAAGTCCCTGACCGCATGGATGAACTGGTAACGCTCCCCGGTGTCGGCCGCAAAACAGCAAATGTCGTTTTGGGTGCCGCGTTCGGCATTCCGGGTATTGTCGTCGACACCCATGTCGGCAGAATATCCAAACGGCTGGGTCTTACTGAATACAGCGATCCGGTCAAAGTTGAAGTTGACCTGATGAAATTAATCCCGCGAAACGACTGGAGCGATTTTTCATTACGCCTGATTTTATTCGGCAGGGAAACCTGTAAATCCCGCAAGCCGCGCTGCCCAGGCTGTCCCTTGACCAGCCTGTGCCCATATCCGGACAAAACCGTGGGGGATTGACTTGTCATTATTCATCCTTAACTTTCACCCCATGAAGTTTTTCATTTTGCGAAAGGATTAAAAGATGAAACACAACTCAGACCTCGGTCATAAGAATAAATATGGCGTAGCCAGACTGGTCTTTTCCTTTTTCTTTCTGGCAATTATAACGGGATGTACCTCCAATTACGGCCAATACAAACGGAGTTTGGATGTTGCCGGGTGGTTTGAATCCCTCCAAGTGCCGAACGAGTATAGATACTATTACACCGGGTCGGACAAAAATCCGGATGCCCTGATGGGTCTTCACAAGGATTACATCTTAAACAATGACCTATGGAAAGAAACGGAAATGGATCGTAGCCGGCTGAAAAAGTGGATAGACGAATTTAATCCTTTCGGATATTCAGGTTTTGTTTTCGGTCAATATATTCTGGATCCCGGAGGCAAGATCATCGGCATTTACTATTCCCGATATGACGGTGGGCCGGTCAAAATGGAAGCGGATAATCAGGTTGTCATCCACCTGCCGGATACGTATCAGCAAAAGCGGCCGATGTTGTTAATGAAAAATGATTTTTCGTATTAGCCATATCAGAATCCACCAGTAGCAACTTTTAATCGTAATATATTCGGTTTAATCTAATAGCTTGAAATGGTTGCGGTGCGTAATTAACTCCATTTTTTATTTGGTTAAGACGGAATTTGGTTTTTCCAGCGTTTTGTTTTCTTTACCTGTAAAAATCGTTTTCTACAAATAAAAAGCCTGTTTATAACATACTCTCTTGACATAACAGCCACGCTTCTTTAATCTTCTGATTCTCTAAAAAGGTTTTCAGTAGCAAGCAGCCAAGAATGCACTTGCTGTTACGGCTCACTATAAACTCTTTTAATAAAAACCCTTTCCTTATGAATCTGATTCACAACCTAACGGTATGATTGATGATTAACGAAAATACACCATTATACAACAGCCGTATAACAAAAATTTATGTTGAGTTTTTAGCCAAACATAATCCAACTATTGATATTGATTCTATTTTAACATCCGCGGAAATGACAAAATATCAGGTGGAAGATCAAGCTCATTGGTTCAAACAATACCAGGTAGACCGCTTCAATGAAATCGTCATTGAAAAAACTGGAAATCCGAACATCGCCCGTGAGGCCGGCAGATACGGAGCATCCTCTGAGGCTTTGGGTGTAGCAAAACAATATGTCTTGGGCTTATTAAATTTGACATCTCTCTACTTATTAATAGGCAAGGTCTATCCCATATTCAGCCGAGCCGTCGATGTAAAAGCGATAAAAAAAGGACCTGAAAAGGTTGAAATTGTTTCAAAACCAAAACCGGGAGTAAATGAAAAGCCCTTTCAATGCGAAAACAGGATCGGCATGTTTGAATCTGTGGCCAAACTGTTTACAGATAATTTGGCATCTATTCATCATCCGGTATGCATTCACAAGGGCGGCGAGCATTGTCAATACCTCATCTCTTGGGAAGACACCCCCTCAATCTTCTGGAAAAGGATAAGAAATATCAGTCTGCTTGTCTCTATTTTGCTTTCAGCGACTTGTTATTTTATTTTTCCTTTTATGACATGGCTTTTAATGATTTTAATCTTTGCGCTCGTTAACACTATTTTTTCGTTGCACCTTGTAAAACTTGAAAAAAATAAGCTGGCCAGTTCGGTAAAAAGCCAAGGAAATGTGGCGCAAGATCTGCTTGAAGAAATGAACATACGCCATAACAATGCCGCGCTGGTTCAAGAAATCGGTCAAGCAACATCGGCCATATTGGATATTGATAAGCTAATTTATGCCATTGTACAGATAATCGAAAACCGACTGCATTTTGACCGGGGCTTAATCATGCTCGCTAACAATAACAAAACCCGTCTAGTTTATATGGCCGGTTATGGTTACTCAAATGAGCAGGAAAAAATTCTCTGTCAAGCCGATTTTCACTTGGACAACCCTGCTTCTAAGGGGGTATTCGTTGTCGCCTTTAAAGAACAAAGGCCTTTTTTAATAAACGATATTTCACAAAATTCCAGCAAACTCTCAAAAAGAAGTTTGGACTTGGCCAAAAATATGGGAGCGCAATCATTGATTTGCGTACCAATTGTTTATGAAAATGAATCGCTGGGCATATTGACTGTTGATAATGTTAAAACCAAAAAACCTCATACCCAAAGCGATATGAGCCTCCTAATGGGTGTTGCATCACAAGCGGCTATCAGTATTATAAATGCCCGTTCTTTTCAACAAATTCAGGAAAGTGAAAAAAAATATCGCGATCTGGTTGAAAATGCCAACAGCATCATCATGCGGCGTGATATCCATGGAAATATAATTTTCTTCAACGAATTTGCTCAAAAATTTTTTGGATACAACGAAAATGAAATTCTTGGCAAAAATATCATCGGAACCATACTGCCGGAAACCAAAGCGGCTCAGTGTGATTTGATCGCTCTAACAAAAACTTTACAAAAAGACACCGAACGGCAATTCATCAATGAAAACCAAAATATTCTCAGCAATGGAAAAACCGTATGGATTGCATGGACTTACAAGCCTATTTTCAATGATGATGGAAATATGAGAGAAGTTCTTTGTATCGGCAACGATATCTCTGAACTGAAACGGACAGAACAAGAAAAAATGGAATTGGAAATCCGGTTGCAACGCGCCCAGAAAATGGAGGCCATCGGCACGCTTGCCGGCGGAGTGGCCCACGATTTAAATAATATATTATCCGGTCTGGTCAGTTATCCGGAGTTGCTGTTGATGGATATTCCTTCGGAGAGCCCCTTGAGAAAGCCGCTCCTGACAATAAAAAAATCCGGTGAAAAAGCAGCCTCCATCGTTCAGGATCTGTTAACTTTGGCAAGAAGGGGGGTTTCTATAACCGAAGTTGTAAATTTAAACGAAATCATTTTGGAATACTTGAAAAGTCCGGAATTTGAGAAATTACAACTTTATCATCCCGGTGCGACTATAACTACCCATTTAGATGCCAACCTCTTTAATATTTTAGGATCTCAGGTGCATTTGTCAAAAACAATTATGAACCTAGTTTTGAATGCGGCCGAAGCCATGCCCGAAGGCGGGAAAATTCTGATTCAGACGGAAAACAAATATATCGACAGGCCGTTAAACGGATACGAACAAATTAAAGAAGGAGATTACGTTGCTCTTACTGTATCCGATACCGGCATCGGAATCGCTGAAAAAGATCTGGAAAGAATATTTGAACCCTTTTATTCTAAAAAGGTAATGGGAAGAAGCGGAACAGGTTTGGGTATGGCGGTTATCTGGGGAACCATCAAAGACCATAATGGTTTTATTGATGTTAAAAGCAGGGAAGGAAAGGGAACTACCTTTAAACTCTATTTTCTCATAACCAATAAAGAACGCATTAGCCGGATTCACGAATTGTCCGTTGATGAGCTGATGGGGAAAGGAGAATCCGTACTCATCGTTGACGATGTTGAAGAACAGCGGATAATAGCTTCAGAAATGCTCAAAAAACTGGGATATAAGGTATCTGCTCTACCCAGTGGTGAAGCGGCTGTAGAGTTCATGCGAAACCACTCGGCAGATATTTTAGTATTAGATATGATTATGGCTACAGGAATTGATGGTCTGGACACTTACAGGAGAATTCTCGAATTTCATCCTGGACAGAAGGCAATTATTGTCAGTGGATTTTCTGAATCAGATCGTGTTAAAAAACTTCAAAGGTTAGGCGCAGGTGCTTACGTTAAAAAACCATATTTATTAGAAAGCCTTGGAAAAAGCATAAGAACAGAGCTTGACAAATAAACTAAAAATACCCCACTTTCATGTGAAATTTTAAGCCATAAACCCTTGACTCCTGCGCTGTTTACATATATTCATCCATCCAAAATTCCGTATTTTTTAAAATTTTAGTATTCACAAAATTGAAAATTGATGCCACGGCTTTTATTAATTAACCCAACTAATATCCACCGAGGGCTCGGGAATATCAAGTCAACCGCCTGGCCGCCTTTAAATCTTCCTTACTTGGCTGCTGTTACCCCCAACCATTATCAAATCCGTGTTATTGATGAAAATATTGAACCATTCGTATTTCAAGAAGCTGATATTGTAGGCATTACAGCCTATACCGCCACCGTAACCCGCGCTTATGAAATAGCCCAGATTTACCATAAAAAGGGGATTCCTACTGTAATGGGGGGCATCCATGTATCGATGTTACCCGACGAAGCCTTAAATTATTGCGATTCCGTTGTAATCGGCGAAGCTGAAAGGGTCTGGCCATCTGTTCTTGATGATTTTGAATCAGGGAAACTGAAAAATAAATATCAAGGCGCCTTGCTAAGTTTAGAAAATCTTCCAATTCCGCGCCGTGATATCCTTAAAAACAGCTATTATCGCTGGGGTAGTCTTCAGACCTCACGTGGCTGCCCAATGAATTGTTCCTTCTGTTCGGTTACGGCTTTCAATGGTCGTCAATTTCGGAGAAGGTCCTTGGATGATGTCGTAGAGGAACTTGAACACATACCGCAAAAAAGAATTTTGTTGAGTGACGATAATATCATTGGTTACAGTCAGCAAGATTCTGAATGGGTTTATTCATTTTTTTCCAAGATCATTGAAAAAGGCATCAAAAAGACTTTTTTCGCCCAGACATCTATCCTGTTCGGGGAAAAACCTGAACTCGTTCGTTTGGCGGCCAGAGCCGGTCTCAGAATCGTTTTTGTAGGTCTGGAATCAACAAACCCTGCAACCCTTCATGCTTATGGTAAAAAAATTAATTTGGACCGTCTGCGCCAGAATCAACTTAAAGATTACATCAAAAGAATTCGAAGTGCAGGAATTGTTTTTCTTGGGGCCTTTGTCATAGGCAGTGATGAGGATGATACTTCTGTATTTTCAGCAACTTTGGAATTTATAAAATCTTCACACATTGACGTTATCCAAGTTACCAAACCGACACCATTGCCTGGAACTCAACTTTGGAAAACATTATATGAAAACAACAGAATTTTGGATCGAAATTTTCCTGAAGCTTGGAAACATTATCGTTTCTCAAGAATGCTCTATCAACCAGCGCGGATGTCCATTGAAGAAGTATACGAGGGTTATACGTATTTAAAAAAAATTTATTATAACTTGTGGGAAACCATCAAAAGAACTTTTTCAACACTGATTACAACAAAAAGCCTGGCTGCCACCATAATTTCTTTTAGGCTGAACACCTCTTATCGAAAAGCCTTTCAAAACTCAGAAAATTATTTAATTTATAACCGTCCAGATTTAAAGAAAAAATTCAAATGAACATCAAAAAATACTACTCCATAAAGCAAATATTTAATAAGTCTTTCACATCCCGACCTCGAACTGATAGAAGGAACTGCAGTAATGCCCAATAACAATTATTTAATGGAAAGTACCGAAGAGACTTTTCGTTTGGATATGAAAACAAACGATAAACAAGTTGAAAATCAGGCGTTGTGGGCGGGTATAAAACCAGGCATGCGGGTTGCCGACATGGGCTGCGGACCAGGCAAAACAACTTTTATGCTGCACCAGCTGATTCAGCCCTTTGGAAAAACATTTGGGGTTGATTTCTCCGAGGACAGAATTAATTATGCCAATAAACATTACAAATCACCCGGGATTGAATATATCTGCAAAGATATTCGCGATCCACTGGATGATTTGGGAATGTTTGATTTTGTTTGGGTTCGTTTTGTCCTTGAATATTATCTGTCGAACAGCTTCGATATAGTCAAACATCTGTCCCGCATTCTTAAACCGGGTGGAACACTTTGCTTGATAGACCTCGATCATAATTGTCTGAATCATTACGGACTGCCGCCACAGCTCGAAAAAGTTTTTTCAACAATGATGAATTCTTTAGAAGCAAACGAGAATTTTGACTTCTTTGCAGGAAGAAAACTTTATTCTTATCTCTACGATCTTCATTATCAAAGTATAGATGTAAATCTTGAACCTCATCACCTGATCTTTGGACAGCTGACAGACACCGACAACTTTAACTGGACTAAAAAGATGGAAGTTGCCGCTAAACGATCCGGCTATGAATTTGAAGATTACACGGGCGGTTATGATGATTTTGTTAAGGACTTTAACACTTTTTTCAAAAATCCGAGAAGATTCACCTATACACCCGTTATTTCCTGCAAGGGAATTAAACCTCTGGCATGATTTCTATAAAGATCCTTTGTCTTAATGTTGAATTTGCCTTATTAGCCGCTTAAGATAGCTTAAGTAATAATCGATGTGTTGCAGATCGTAAACCCAGAGACTGTATATCTTTTCAAAGGAAATGGACTGGTTTTCGGCATATGAAACCGGGTATATTAATACCGGGACATCTTTTTCTTTAAATTTTAGTGAGATTTGTGACAGCATTTTAAAAAATATGGCTCGGGGAAGACTATCTGAATCGAAAATAATAGCCTGTATACAATTGGTCAGGTCTGAAAGATTTAAACCGACATCAGAAATATTTTCAATAATGATTGCTTTAATAATGTTGTTTTTTTTCAGAGAAAAAAGATGCCTACCTTTTCTGAAGCCATGCCTTTCAAATTCCTTTGTAACATCATCTTCGGTTGTCATTCCCGCTTCCAGATCCAGCCCGGATAGCATCAGTCCACCTGAAGAATATTTATAAAAACTTTTAAGTTCTCCAAAATCTTCTGGCAGCATTTCTGTCAGCGTCCAGCCGTCTTCCTCATCGACTCTTTTGTCATCGGTTTTTCGGTAATGAAAATATGCAAAATTGTCCAGAGAACAGATTTTAGGATCGTTTATATGCCTGCAAATACCTCCGAATATACGATCAGGAAATTTATTCTCGGGCCTGTAATAACAAAAAACAAAATCCATATGTGCAGAATAGATTCTATGGGAATCATTAATAAATCGATCCACCTGATTCAGCACTGCCAGACCTGCTCGGACAGACCCGTGGTGACCTGCGGAATGGTGCTGAATCAACCATGAATTTTTATAAAGCCTGAGCATGGACATATGCCCGAGGATGCGCCCCTTATCCTGATAAATGAAATGTCGCGCAATACTGCTATTCGAGTTATAGAGGTTTTCGTAGGTTTTCTTGATATGATCTTTATTCTCAAGTAAAAAATTGTACTTTTGAGGATAAATCAATCCCGACTCAAAAAAAAACTCCCAGAGGGCTTCCATGTCAACCTGTGTACTGAGATAGGATCTGCTATCTGTTGCCTGATAAAGGATCGATGTTAATTTCCTGTGCTCATCGATATCCATATCGAGGATGGCCAATCCGTATTTCAGACCTTGTTTCTTTTCTTCAGCAGCAGGTGTTTTTCGATAAACGACCTGAACCTTGCAATCGACCTTGAAACAACATGCAAAATTAATTTGCACATCGGGTATTATCATTCCTGGCAACAAAACTGAATTGTCTCTATCTTCTTCCACAGCAAAACCAGTACCGGAAAGATCCATGGCTTTCAGATTTACCGCAATTTTTATCAAGGGATGCTGAAAGATGATATTTGGCAGCGGCAGCAGTTCCTGACGAGTACTGCGAAATTCTCTTGGTTTAAACCGGCGGGTTTGATTTTCCAGCGGTTCCAGAACATAGCTCCTGGTCTTAGTTCCTTCGGATTGCTTAAGGATTTTGCAGATTCCACTGTAATAAGTATGCTTTTCATCCAAAAAGATTATGGTTGCAGATAGGTTTGGATCAATCCACTTAAAGGTCTGCGGCGGTGCCGGATGGATTTCGATGTAGAAAGAATTCGGGCAGAATTCAAGCAAAACACCGTCAAAAATGGCACTGTTTTGAATCAATCTGGCTTGTATATTTTTGCATGAATACCTTTGTGACCTGCGCCTGTTGACAACACTGCAGGTTTCTGGCAGACGGATTTGCAAACCCTCTTCATTCATGTAACCGGATTCGGATTCTACTAAGATTAGTTTAGGCCCGTCCGGCACTAAGATATTCAGAAATCGATAAGCGCTTAAATCCGGGTAAAGATTAGCTGAATTCATCCATTCACACACCAGCTCATCCCCTATGCACGGCAGCGGCCTGGCCTTGCAAACAACGGTGTGGTTGTATTTGACATGTTTCAGGTTAACCAGGAGAGTGCCATCGATAAAGTTAAGGGCATTCAGTCTGTTGACCAAATGTTTTTTTTTGACCCTTTTGTCATCGATGCAATCGTCGCCTTGGGCAATCCGATCTATCGGTGGTGGGAATTGGTGAACATTTTCCATCACTCCAGATCATTCCCTTCCTTATTAGCAGAGCATGGATCAACGGACGTTGGCAACATTGTTGCATATCACGTTTAAGTAATGCATACAACATATAGCATACTCATTAGTCTTGTACAACAATATAAAGAAAAAAATCATGTTTAAACCCATCGCTAAGTAACCTGTTTGCAAAACCGGTTCTATATTCTGCCATCCATCTTTAAATCCCCTGACCACAACTTAAAAGATATTGAACAAAAAGGACTGAAAGTTGAAACTTGACATTGGTGGATATTCCATTATAGTTTAAGTGTAGATTAACCGACGCCGCATACTCGCTTCATTTTGGACTCAAACGGGATAGATACTGGGTTCTCTTACTGACGGCACTTCGCCTTTGACATCGAATACGGATTTTTCAGTCTCACACTCGCTACCGCCGGATTATTAGAAATCTCCACCTTTAACTTCAAACAAGCTTCAACATATAAACCCTGTATTGTCTGAACGCCGGAAAAACCATTACCGGGGCAGGTTCACATAACCGGGACTTTCTATTAAAACCCAGAAGGAAAGGAGGCTATCATGACGGACAGTGTATACAAAATCATCGACCTGGTGGGATCAAGTGAAACGTCGTGGGAGGATGCCGCAAAAAATGCTGTCGAAACAGCGTCAAAAAGTCTGAGAGATTTGCGGATCGCCGAAGTCACCAAGTTGGATATGAAAGTCGAAAAGGGGAAAGTCGTTGCATATCGCGTCCGGGTAAAACTTTCGTTTAAGTACGGTTCCGACAAATAGTTATTTCTTATCACCCTCCGGCAGTTGCCTCCGGAAGTTTAAAGCGGCGGCTGCCGGAGTTCCATCCCCGACACCATCACAGCCAGCTTAAAAAAATTTTCTATACTACATACTGTATATTTCCTCTTGACGATCAGAATATATTGTATTATCTGTAAAAAAACGGCCATTCTTTATACAACTTTAGCATTAAACCCAAATTTGAGTTGTCATTAATTAAAGAAGGGATAAAAAAGCGATGATAGGCGCAGAAAAACTTCACAAGCTGTTTGACGAAAATCCCGATAAATCCGTCATCGGATTTGAGGGTAAATGCCACGATTGCGGTCGTGGTGTTAAAGTTGACGTATCCCTGGCGCCGGAAGGTTTTATAATCTTAGGCGGTGCGGTTTATGAACCCCAACCGGAGCAGTATTTTACCAAGTGCGACGACTGCTATAAAAAAAATTCCGTTTTGACGAACTTTCAAAAATGCGAGGTTTACAGCCGGGTGGTAGGTTATTTAAGGCCGGTTTCGCAATGGAATGATGGCAAGCAGGCTGAGTTTCACAATCGGAAAACCTTTGATATGGCTAAATTAAGCATCCCTCAGGAAAATACACTGAATCCTGTTTAAAACGCTTTGGGTAAATATGCCGCTACCTTATTTTGCGTTTACTTGAAAGCCGTACCGGGTTTTACGCCCAGGGCTTTCAGGATTTTGGCCATCGGACAAAATCCGGTAATCGACGCCTGAATCAGATTTGCGCCTACAAACGCCGTCAACCACAGCCAGTAGTGACTATGAAGTTGAGACAGCAGCAAGCTGATCAGAACAAAGCTTCCCGCAACCAGTATTACCATTCGATCAATCCTCATGGCAGATTACCCTTTTTAAATGATTTTTGTACATTTTATTACTATTGAGCCCGAACCATTCAAAAAAGTTACAGATCCACATCTTTATAAAAAAGCCCCCCTTATAAATTCCAAAAGGAAGGGATTTTTTTAATCCGATCATTTCGAACTGTCTACCGTATAGTTGGCAAGCTTCTCCAGCGCCAGCACCATGGCGGAATGATCCAGATCTGCCCCATCCTGGGCTGCCACGGCATTAAACAGCTCCTGGGCTGTTGCGGTATTCGGCAGGCTCAACCCCAGGCTTCGTGCCGTCTGCAACGCCAGGTTTAAATCTTTCTGGTGCAGGCGGATCCTGAATCCCGGTTTAAACGTACGCGCGATCATGCGTTGACCATGCAAGTCCAGGATGCGGCTTTGGGCAAACCCCCCCAAGAGCGCTTCCCGAACTTTGGCCGGGTCTGCTCCGGCTTTGGCCGCCAGGAGCAACGCTTCCCCCACGGCTTCGATGGTCAATGCGACCACAATCTGATTGGCGACTTTACAGGTTTGACCGTCACCGCTGGGTCCGATGTGAACAATGTTTTTACCCATCAGTTCAAAATAAGGTTTGATTTTAGTGAACACGTCCGTTTTTCCGCCGACCATAATGGATAAGGTCGCATTTTCAGCGCCGACCTGGCCTCCGGACACCGGCGCATCCAGCATTTCAACACCTTTCGCTGCAAGCTTTACGGCAAACTCCTTTGTGGCAATCGGTGATATGGAACTCATATCCACAACGATTGAACCTTTTCTGACGCTCTCAGCCACCCCTTTGGGTCCGAACAATACCATTTCAACATCGGGAGTGTCCGGCACCATAATAAAAATAATACCCGCTTTTTCCGCAACATCAGCCGAGCTGAGGCATGCCACCGCACCTTTTCCCGCCAGCTCTTGAATCGGTGAATTATGATGATCGTAAACTCGAACGGTATGGCCGGCTGACAGCAGGTGTCCCGCCATCGGCTTCCCCATGATTCCCAGTCCAATAAATCCGATATCTGCCATTTGTTTTCTCCTTCGCAATCTATTTTTTTGTTAAAAATCCGAGCGACTCCCTGGTCAGCCGGCGAGGAATAAATTCACACCCGGCCCGACCCGCACACCCGACCTGATCAATCCAACGAAACATATTTGTAAGTTCAACTTCCGCAAACCGTATCCTCGGGTCGGCGCTGAATCGGTTCCTGTAAACTCTTCGCCGCAGACTTTGTCGGATTGAGGCTTCCCATACGATAACCGCCAAGGTCCAGGGCAACAAATTTAAATCCCAGCTTTTTAAAATAGACCAGCACGCGTTTTCGAACATTTGATGCTGCCGCCCTGGCAATGTCATGGGCTGCCAGTTCAATCCGGGCGGTCTCACCTTCATGACGCACCCTGACCTCTCTGGATAGCCCCAGCTTGCGGATATAACTTTCCCCGGCATCCACCTGTTTCAGCTTCTCAGCGGTAATGGTCCGGCCGTAGGGAATCCGGGACGCCAGGCACGCCAGCGAGGGTTTGTCCCAGGTGGGAAGTTTTAATTTTTTTGAAATCAGTCGGATTTCCGACTTGGTAAGCCCGACCTCGCTTAATGGGCTCCGGATATCCAGCTCCCGGGTCGCCCGCATACCGGGCCGAAAATCCTTGTGATCATCCAGATTGGCCCCGTCCAGAACATAATTCATTTTCTTTTTTTCGGCCAATTCTATCATGGCGCCAAAGCGGTGTTTTTTGCAGATATAGCATTTGTCCAGCGGGTTTTTCGTAAAATCAGGAATATCCATCTCCTTTGATTTCAACAGGAGATGTTTGGCCCCGATAGCCCGGGCAATCCGGACGGCGTCCCTCCGCTCTGTTTCCGGAGTGGTTGCCGACAGCGCCGTTACAGCTAGAACGTTTTCATTCAATACGTCCCGGGCCGCCTTTAAAAGCAGCGTGCTGTCCACTCCGCCGGAATAAGCGATCAAAACTCGACCCATGTTTTTCAAGAGCTTTTGCAGTTTAATATATTTCGCGTTCATTCAGATAGGTATTCCGTGATGTCATACTTGTCGTTTGAAGTTTTAAAATAATGCCCGTCGCGCGTTATCAGTCGTCCGTTAAAATATCAGGATCTGCATGCGCCCAGTCAAAATTTCAACAGATACCTACTGACAACCGACAAAAAGCTACGGGCATTTTTGAATTTATCACAATGTTTTCAGAATGTACACTTTCACATTTCCCGGGGAGCAGCCTCAGCCGACATCATTTTGACATTAAAGTCAAACCGCGATAAACTAATTCCGGATAATACAACAATGGGAGGTTTTGAATACAATGAATCGAATCCCAAGCGCACTGGCTGTTGCGATGGCTATTAGTCTGGCTGCGGCTGTTGTAGCCGCCGAAAACCTGATGAGCATTCAGATTAAAAAAGGTCAGTTGCGCACGACCCCATCTTTTCTGGGAAAAATCGTAGCCGAACTTAATTACGCCGATCAGGTTGCCGTGCTTGAAAAAAAAGATGCCTGGCTTAAAGTTCGCACACCCGCAAAAAATATCGCCGGCTGGCTGCATGCGTCCGCTCTGACATCTAAAAAAATCATCCTTAAACCCGGCGCAAGCGATGTCGCCCAGGCCGCCAGCAGTGACGAAGTGGCCTTGGCCGGTAAAGGGTTCAGCGAACAGGTCGAAAGAGAATTTAAATCCAGAAATCCGCAACTGGATTATGCCTGGATAATCCAGATGGAACGGATGGTTGTATCACAGGAACAGATGGAGCAATTTCTTAAAGACGGAAAGCTGGCTCCCGAAGGAGGTATCCGATGAAACCCGTGCATACTTCCGATTGTTCAAATTCCATTATATCGATCGGTCTGGTTTTATTTATTATGACGGCGGCCCTGCTGACCGGCTGTGAAAGCATGGACACCGTTGCCCAGATCGGTACGGCCGTCGGGGTTGCCACCGGTACGATCGGCCCGTCCCAGGCGGAATCCATCCAGAAAAGCGCCAAAGCGGTAGCCCGCAGTTTTCAGGACTTCACACCTGAACAGGAATATTATATCGGCCGGACCGTCGGTGCGGTTATCGTCAACAAATACAAGCCGTATCATAACCCTGCCGCCAACCGCTATATCAACCTGCTGGGGCAGAGCCTGGCACGGGCTTCAGACCTTCCGGAAACTTTCGGCGGCTATCATTTTCTCATTCTGGATTCAGATGAAATCAATGCCTTTGCCGCCTCCGGCGGTTTTATTTTTATTACCCGCGGCCTGCTCAGGTGCTGCCGGGATGAAGATGCGGCCGCAGCTGTACTGGCCCATGAAATCGGCCACATTCAATCCAGACATGGTCTTCAGGCGATTAAGAAATCCAGAATCACGTCTGCCCTGACAACCCTTGCCGTTGAAGGAACCAAAACATTCAGCGGCCAGGATCTTGCCGAGCTGGTAAGTACGTTCGAAGGGTCTATTGCCGATATTACCACGACCCTGATCAATAACGGCTACTCGCGTGAATTCGAGCAACAGGCGGATCGGGCCGCAGTAACGATTCTCCAGCGGGTGGGCTACGATCCCAACGGTTTGGTGGAGATGTTGAACATAATGCGGGAAAGGCTCCGCCCCGGCGGGTTGGACTTTGCCAAAACCCATCCCTCCCCCGTCCGCCGCATGACCGAAATCGGGAAAATCATCGGCCCCTACCGGGCCATGGCTAAACCGGACGTAAGACAACAGCGTTTTTCCGAATATCTGGGAGGCATATAACCTAAATGGCCGAGCCAATCACCGTCGGTCCCAAACTTCAACAGGGTCTGGCCGTCGGCCTGGTTGCCACAGTGATTACGCTGGCTTTATGGGCTGTGGGCTGGCTGAATGCCTGGGAAGCCAAAACCTGGGACTGGCGCAGCCGTATTTTGGCCGGACCGGGCATTGCTACCGATAATATCCGCTTGATATTACTGGATCAGAACAGTCTGGACTGGGCTTACCGCGAAAACGGCCTGACCTGGCCTTGGCCGCGCGAGCTATACAGCGCCATTGTCAGCTATTGCAGGCGCAGCGGCGCCAAAGCCGTGGCATTTGATGTCCTCTTTACCGAACCCTCAAAATACGGGGTTGCGGACGACGCTGCTTTCGGCGCCTCCGTAAAAGAATTCGGACGGTTTGCCGGTTCGGTTTTTCTAGGTCAAACATCCGGAAGCATCAACCACTGGCCACCGGATATTCCCGTACCGAAATGGACCATCGCCGGACTTCAGGAATTTCTGGCCGATAACCGTTTTGAGAAGACTACATTTTTGCGGGCTTCCTTTCCGGTTACAGAGCTGGCGGGGAGCACCGCCATATTGTGCAACATCCAGTCGGAGCCGGATCCGGACGGCATCTACCGCAGGGTTAAGCCCTTCGGTGTTTTCGATAACCACGTCCTCCCCACGCTGGGTATCGGCGCCTATCTTGCCGCCCATCCACGGGAAGCCGCCCGGATTCAATCCGGCCGTCTCACCATCGGACAAAAATCGATTCCCATGGACGCTAAAGGGAATACCATTCTGCGTTTTCGCGGACCTGCCGGCACCCATCAGGCCTATAGCGCCGCTGCGGTCCTGCAGTCTGAAATCCGGATTTTAAATGCTGAAACACCCACTATTCAGGACCCGGCAGCCTTTAAAGATAAATATGTCCTCTTTGGCTTTACGGCACCGGGTCTTTACGATCTTCGCTCCTCTGCCGTCGGCGGCATCTACAGCGGTGTGGAAATCCATGCCACCGTACTCGATAATTTTCTCTCAGGTGATTTTATTCAACCCGTTCCGGCCTGGGTTAGCGTTATTTTCATTATCATATTTGCCCTTGCCGGTGCGGTTTCATCATCATTTTTTTCAAATCTTCGCGGAATTGCATCGGCCGGCGGCGTGTTTCTGGCCGCACCAATCGGTTTGTCCCTGGGCGCTTATATTTATGATTTCTGGTTTCCCCTGATCGCCCTGGAAACCGCTGTCGTGTTGGCTATCGTCCTGGCACTGGCCGTCAATTATGTCACCGAAGGACGCCAGAAGCGTTTTATAAAAAATGCTTTTCAGCAATACCTCAGCCCGGCAGTTATCGAGCAGCTCCTTCAGAACCCCGCAAGGTTGAAGCTGGGCGGAGAGCGCAAAGTTTTATCCATCTTTTTTTCCGATCTGCAGGGGTTTACTTCTATTTCTGAAGGTTTGGATCCGCAGGCCCTGACCCAGCTTCTAAACGACTATCTATCGGCAATGACCGACATTATTCATGATGAAGGCGGCACGGTGGACAAGTATGAAGGCGACGCCATCATCGCCTTCTGGAATGCGCCGCTGGATGTGCCGGACCACGCCGTCCGAGTCATCCGGGCCGCGCTTCGCTGTCAGAACCGGCTGGCGGAGCTGCGCCCGACGTTTAAAGAACGGATCGGCAAAGACATGCACATGCGCATCGGCATCAACACCGGCATGGCCGTGGTGGGGAATATGGGCTCGCACACACGTTTTGACTACACCATGCTGGGAGACTCCGTCAATTTGGCCGCACGCCTGGAGGGAGCCAACAAACTTTTCGGAACCTACACCATGATTTCTCATTTCACCCGGCAGCTGATTGGAGACGCCTTTGCCGTCCGAGAACTTGCCCGTGTTGCTGTTGTGGGACGTAAAAAACCGGTAACGGTTTATGAGCCCATGTTTAACGATGCCTCCTCTCGTAACAAAAAAATATTGGACAGGTTTGCGGAAGGTCTGACCTTGTTTTATCAGGGCCGTTTCAGGGAATCCCGCGAGGTTTTTGATTCCATCCAAGCTTCGGATCCTCCGGCCGCCGCTTATTTTAAAAAATGCGATGAGTTGATGACGGCCGCGCCTGTTAACTGGCAGGGCGTCTGGCTGATGACCTCAAAGTAATGTTGCGCCCCCAAGGTGTGGGCTTTGGTCTGAGCCCGGAGGATATGATTTAAGGAAATGCCATTGGCAAAATTCGAATTACAGCAGATCCCAATCAATTTGCATTATCATAACTTACAAAGGCCACACTGTTTCAAAGATATAGTAACTTGACAGACGTCCTTCCCTTTTTTATAGTCCAGGAGCTGTTTATGGCCGCTTATAGAAATATGCGGCATTTCATTGAAGGAGGAATTCATGCAGCGCATCGGGTTTATCGGTATCGGTCTAATGGGTCAACACATGGCACGGCATCTGATGGCGGCCGGACATCCGCTGACGGTTTGGAACCGGACAAAAAATAAGGCACAGGAACTTCTTTCGGCCGGCGCCGCCTGGGCGGATTCGCCCAAAGCCTTGGCCCAAAATTCCGAAGTCGTCATTACGATGGTAACGGATTCAGCCGCATCGGAAGCAGTTTCGTGCGGGCCGGATGGAATACTGGAAGGGGCCCACGCGGGGCTGACGCTCATAGATATGGGCAGCATCGCACCGGAAATGTCCCGCGCGATTGCCGAACGGGCGCGAGCCAAAGGCGTTCGCATGCTGGATGCGCCGGTCACCGGCAACCCCAAGGTGGCTGCCGCCGGCAAGTTGGGAGTCATGGTGGGCGGGGAGTTAGAAACCTTTAAGGACTGCCTGCCGATATTTGAAAAAATGGCCGTAAAGATTGTTTATGCCGGTGAAAACGGCATGGGCACCACCCTCAAGTTGATCAACAACCTGATTCTGGGGGTAGCCGTTGAAGCGGTTTCAGAAGCACTGGTCCTGGCAGTCAAGGCCGGAATCGACCCCCAGAAGGTGCTCGATATCACTTCGGTCGGCGGCGCCAGAACTGCGGCCATGGAAACCCGCGGGCCGCGCATGATTCGCCGGGATTTTTCGGCCGGCTTTTCCACCAGCAACATGTACAAGGATTTGACCGGCGTCATGAAGCTGGCGGATGAATGCGGCGTCTCTTTACCGGCAGCCAGCATCTCCCGTGAAATCCTACGGGCCGCCAAGACCCAGGGAAAAGGGGATCTGGATTCCTGCTGCGTCATGACCGTTCTGGAGGCCCTGGCGCAGACCGAAGTCAAAACAGCAGAATAAGGATGACAATCGGACAAATCACACGAGCGTCAAATCCTCCGGAGGCCGCCGGATAATTTGTTTTCAATCTGCAACCTGAAGGTTTGCTTCCGCCAGGCGCTTTCGATTAGCCTTAAACCCCGGCAGCCAGGCAACCACTAGCAGAATCATTCCCGCAATATTAACCCATTTGGGCAGCGGCATCAGCAGACAGAAGGCTACAATTCCAAAAACGACCCGTCGCCAGGGAGCTATGTTTGATTCCATAAAATCAGCGCCCTGAAGCATCATAGCGAATGACATGAGACCAACCAGAAGCATGACGGTGACATAAACAACATCAAACGCCGATCCGCCCAGCAAGAGGGGCGGCAGATATACAAATCCGAAGGGTAGAAAAATAAGGGCAAATCCGTACTTTAATGCGGTTACACCGGTTTGCATCGGATCGGCTTTGGCAAGGGCGGCGGCAGCAAAGGCCGACACACAGACCGGGGGGGTGATATTGGAAAGACAGGCCGCGTAGAAAACCACCAGATGGGCGGCAATGGGCGGCACGTCCAGTTGAATCAACGCCGGCGCCGCCACAACCGAAAGAATGATATAAGAGCCGGTGGTGCTGCTGCCCATCCCGATAATGATGGAAATAATCATCACCATGATCACGCACATCAACAGGCTTCCGCCGGCCGCCTCAACCAGTATCGCTGAAAATTTCAACCCCAGACCGGACAAGACGATCCCGCCGATAATGATTCCCAGGGCACCGATGGCCGCACCGGCCGAATTGTTAGCGGAAGAGCCGGAACGAAGCGCCAGCAGGATATCGCCGGGGCCCATGCGGGTGTCACTTCGCCGCCACGACAGACAAAGGGCCGATACGGTCCCCCAGAAGGCGCCGACTTCAGGCGAATACCCATAAAATAAAAGCCCCAGTACGATTACGATGGGCATAAAAAAATGCCACCCCGTTTTTAACACGGTAGAAACTTTTGGAATTTCCTTTTCCGGCAGCCCTTGCAGGCCCGATCGCAATGCCTCCAAGTCCACCATATACAAAACAAAAATAAAATACAGTGAAGCTGGAATAATATTCATCAAGGCAATTTTTAAATAATCTACTTCAATCAAGGTTGCCAGAATAAAAACCCCGGCCCCCATGATGGGGGGCATAAATTGCCCGCCGGTTGAGGCGATGGCTTCGATGGCGCCGGCAACCTTGGGCCGGAATCCGATCCGTTTCATCATGGGGATGGTAAACGTGCCGGTCGCCACCACATTGGCTACCGAAGAGCCGGAAATAGAACCAAATAAGGCTGAGGTGACCGTTGCGATCTTGGCCGGTCCGCCTCGCCACTTTCCGGTCAACGCCTTGGCCAATTCCATAAAAAATCCGCCGGCGCCGCTTCTTTCCAGAAACGCACCGAAAATCATGAACGGAAACACAAACGTCGCAAAGGTCGCGGTAATCACACCGAACATAGCCTCCTGGGTGCAGAAGGTAAATTCAATGATCCGGTCCGGCGGCATACCGGCATGACTTAACTTTCCCGGAAGATAGGGGCCGAAATAAATCTGGGAAAGAAAAATTGCGGCCAGGATAACCATGATAATCCCTAAAGCGCGGCGTGCCGTTTCAAGAATCATGGCAATGGCGATCACTCCCATGGTTAAATCCCAGAAACTGGGATTAGTTACCCGGAATATGGCATAGGGCATGTACTGATTGATCCAATAACCGATGGATACCGAGACCAGGATTACACAAAGGATGTCGTATATACTGGGTCTGTTTGTTGGCGCCCATTTGGATGCCGGAAACAGCAGGTAAACCAGTATCGATGTGAATAGCAGATAAAATCCCCGATTGGTCTCCGTTGACACTACGCCGAAACCGGACGTATACATATACCAGACCGCCATAAAAACGGCTGCGCAGGAATATAGCACCGCCCAGAATCCCTTGAGTGTTCGATTTTTCCCCTTTACTTCAGTTATCCAGCCCAGCCCAGCCATACTTTTCGCTCCGTAAGATTAGACGCCGCCGGTAACGCCCGCGGCAAACCTTATAAATTGGTTTATTTCAGTATTCAGAAAGACTGCCGCAGCGGATGCTGCGGCAGCGTTACCTTTGCGGTCAGGATTATTCCTGCCACTGACCCTTTTCCTTATAATATTTGACCGCACCAGGATGTACCGGAGCTCCCAGATTGAGAAAGCGTTTTGTTTCCGGGGCCATCTCTTTCCAGCCCTTATGGGCATTGCCCATCTCATTTAAAATCTTCGGCTGAAAAACCAGCTTGGTAATGTCATAGATGGCCTGCTCGGGTACCCTTTCGTGAACTACCCAGAAAACACTGAGATACGGCATCTGGGTGTCCGGAACATTCTTATATGTGCCCTTCTTCATAATACCGGAGTAATAAAACGGATAGTCCTTAATTATCTTTTCCATTTCCGCATCCGTAAATGGAATCACGTAGGCGCCTTTAGTTTCCGCCAGTGTCGCCACCGAGCCGGCCGGAGCCGAGGATTGAAAGAAAGCATCGATTTGTCTGTTTTCCACCGCGCGCCCGGCATCGGCAAACGACATCATCCGCGGCTTGATTTTATCCAGCAGTCCCAAAGCCTTCAGCACATTCGAACTGTTGAACACCGTTCCCGAACCCGGAGGTCCCAAGGCAACGGTTTTGCCCGCCAGGTCATTCATGGTTTTAATGCCGGAATCCGGCAACGTTACAGCGTAAGTGGAGCCTTCATAAATTTTAGCAAGGCCCCGCAGCATCGTACCTTTCGGATCCTTTTCAAAGGGCCCTTGATTGTTCAGGGCCATATAGACATGTGCATCATAAACAATGCCCATGTCCAACTCGCCTTTTATCAGCCGCTTGCAATTTTCGGTGGAGCCTCCCGTAGATACCTGGGTGATGTTGTACTGGGGAAGCTCCCGTGTGATGATGGTTCCGGCAGCCCCCACGAGATAATACATCATCCCGCCGGGGGTCGATCCGCCAAAGGAAATGTTCATTTTTTGCTGCGCGGAAACCGGTCCGGTTAGTATGAGAACCAGAGCCAGAACCATTCCCAGCAGAATTCCGTAATGTTGCTTACTTTTGCCTGATAACCACTTCATGAGTTAATCCTCCTTTTGCTAAAGGTTTTACGGTATAGTCATTCCCATCGACCGGCCACATCTTAAATCCGACCGGACGTAAAATGACCGCTATGGGTTGCTCTTTTCTATTTTTTTTCCATCAGATCAAAAAACTTCCGATCTTCACCCGGCAGCATGCCGTAGCAGTGCTCTTCGGCCGGAAATTTTCCCAGGCGTACTTCCTCGCAGTAGGCTTTCATGGCGCCGGTAACCATCTCCGCCACCTGGCCGTATTTTTTAACGAACTTGGGCGTAAAGGCCTGGAACTGCCCGATCATGTCCGACACGATCAGAAGCTGGCCGTCACAGTCCGGGCCGGCCCCGATGGAGAGCGCCGGGATTTTAAGCGTCTTCGTGATATAAGCGCCCAGTTCCGGTGGAACGGCTTCCAGCAGAATCATCTGGGCGCCGGCCGCCTCAACCGCCAGGGCATCTTCCACCACTAGTTTGGCTGCTTCGGCCGTACGCCCCTGGGCCTTGTGCCCGCCCAGTTGTCCCGAACTCTGCGGCGTCAAACCGATATGCCCCATCACAACGATGCCGGCATCGACGATTGCCTGTATTTTTGAAGCCACCCGCACCCCGCCCTCCAGTTTGATGGCGTCGCAATCCGCTTCTTTTAGAAAACGCCCGGCATTTTCGACAGCCTTATCAACCGAACTCTGATAGCTCATAAACGGCATATCGCCGATCACAAATATATTGGGCGCCCCGCGCCGGACGGCATCGGCGTGATAGACCATCTGATCCATCACCACCGGCACAGTCCCCTTGTAGCCGTAAACGCACATCCCCAGGGAGTCGCCCACCAGCAGCATGTCCAGGCCGGCCGCTTCGGCAAACTGGGCCGTGGGATAATCATAGGCGGTCAGAAAAGTGATTTTTTCACCGGACTGCTTCATTTTTAAAAAATCATGAACTGATTTTTTTTTCTGGCTCATTTCTTCTCCTTTTAAAAAGCTTTTTCGTAGATTTCCTTGATATCTTCCACCGACAGATTGATCGGCGAACGCGACAGCAGCCGCTGCTCCTTGTGGGCTTCCTCGGCCCAGTACTGCAGATTGGAGCGATCCTTGACGCCTAATTCCGTCAGCGAATTGGGCAGGCGAACACTGGCCACCAGGTCGCGGATGGCTTGCGGGGTCAGCATGGCGGCCTCCCGGCCGGATAGCCCTTCCACATTTTCTCCCATGGCCTCTGCCAGGCGCACCATCTTGTCCTGCCGGGCCACGATGGCGTACTCAAAGCAGGTGGCCAGCAGCGCGCTTAGGGTCACGCCGTGCGGACTGTGATACTCGCCGCCGATGGGATAGGACAGGGCATGCACCAGGCTGGTGCCGGAGTTGTTAAGAACCATGCCCGACATCATGCTCCCCAGCGACATGTGGTAGCGGGCTTCCAAGTCTTTTCCATCGGCATAGGCCGGTCCCAGCCAGCGGGTGATTATCCGGACGGCTTCCAGCGCGATGACTTCCGTAACCGCATTGGCGTTTTTGGATATGAACGGCTCGGCGGCATGTATGAAGGCGTCGATGCCGGAACTGGCGGTGACGTGGGGCGGACAGGATACCGTCAGCATTGGATCGATAATAGCGACATTGGGCAGCAGATTGTTGGATGCCACCGCCTTTTTGACATTGCTCTCCCTTTCCAGAAAAATGGCGTGCTTGGTCATCTCGGCCCCGGTTCCGGCCGTTGTGGGAACCATGATCGTCGGCTTGCCGCGCATCCCGACTTTCTCCTTGCCGAAATAATCTCTGGTTTTCCCGGGGTTGGTCATTAATGCGGATGCCATTTTGGCCACATCCAGAATACTGCCGCCGCCCACACCGATGATCACGTCAAATTTGCCTTTTTTGGCAAGGCCGGCCGTAGCTTCAACCACGTCGGTCGCGGGCTCAGGCGTATCCCGATCCTGAATATTGACTTCCACTGTCAGATGTTCTTTTTCAAGAATCGACATGGTTTTATCTAAAATTCCGGCTTTTCGGACCGACGGCCCGGTGACGATCAGGACTTTGCCGGCGCCCAGTTTTTTGGCTTCCACGCCGATCTGATTGATCGTATCCATCCCGAAAAATGTCGACGGCGTTCTAAATGGTATTGTTTCAAACATTTTTGATCCTCCTCCTAATAACTATGACATATTTTTTATACAAAGGCAGCCAAGACAGCACCCAAGCGATCAAAGGTCGCCTTGAAGAAAGACCCCGGCTTTACCTCCTCAGACCGGCTAAGACCCCCTGACATGGCAAACTCGCCCTGCTATGGTTTAAGCACTTCCGAGCAAATTTTTTTGAACGCTCTCCAGATGCATTCGCATCATCCGCTCGGCCGCATTCGCATCCCGGTCCATAATGGCATCCACCAGTTTGTGGTGCTGGCGGCAGTAGAACTGATGCCGGCGGCGGCTGAAGGAAGCTTCTTTCAGCCGCCCCCAGAGTCTGTCTTCGCGCAAATTGTTGATTGCATCAAAAAATGAAATCAAAAGCGAATTTCCGGTAGATGCGGCTATCGCCTGGTGCAGAGCTCCGTCCCACACCTCAAATGAATGCGGATCCGTAGCCGTCTCGGACTTAATCAGCATATTGTTGATCTGTTCGATATCACTGGGAGTTGACCGCAGCGCTGCGATAGCGGCCACTTTGGGCTCAAAGACCAGTCTGACTTCCATGATTTCGGCCGGGTTGGTAATCTCGGCGGCCATGAACCGGACGCCAGGCTTCCCGGTAGTTCGGGGGCCGACAAAAGTGCCCCGCCCTACATGCCGCCAGATCTGATTTTCCGCCTCCAGAACCGACAGCGCTTTCCTCAAAGCAGCCCTGGAAATACCGAGCTCTATCGCCAATTCCCGTTCCGGGGGGAGACGGCTTTCATTCGGATAACGTCCGCTTTGGAGCAATTCTCGCAAGCGCTTCAATAAAAGCTGGTTGTTTTTGACTTTAGGATTCGTCACCCTGGCATCCGTCTGATTTTGTTGGTCCTTAAATTGGTTACGCCAATTTCTTATATTAAATACCAATTTAAAATTGGTTATATTAAGCTAAATCCATATAAAACATATGTCAACAAAAATATGAAAATTACATTTTAGAACCAATTTGCATATTGGTTGAATAATAACCCGCCATATTTCAATCCAATCAAATGGAATCTTTTTGAGGATGCATTATCGCTTGACACCCTCATCCGATTTCCTGATAATCTATTCCGTTCTTTGAATATACAAGCAATATCTGTCTTTTGTAAGAATATTTATCCCCCCACAACCATTCTCAATAAGGAGTGACACATGAAAGATCTCGTGATCGCATCAGCCTGCCGGACGGCCATCGGCGCCTTTGGCGGAAGCCTGCGCGACAGCAATGCCGCAACCCTGGCCGCCGTAACGATGAAAGCAGCCATTGAACGCGCCGGCATCGATCCAGCCCTGATCGACGATGTGCGCTACGGGTGCTGCATGGAACCAGCCGACTCCCTGAACGTAGCCCGTGTCGGCGCACTTTTAGCCGGCATTCCGGATACGGTTACTGCGGCAACCATCAACAGGGTCTGCATCTCCGGCATGGAAGCGGTCATATCGGGAATGGCCATGATTCAGGCCGATATGGCCGATGTCATTCTGGCAGGCGGGGTCGAACACATGTCCGGAGCGCCCTACACGGTGCCGGCCGCCCGCTGGGGCTGCAGGCTGCAGGACCAGGTTTTGGTGGACGCCATGATCCATGCCCTGCACTGCGGTTCGCACATCATTCCCCATCCGGAGGACGGGCCGGTCAATGCCGACAATCCGCCCCTGAGTTTTTTCAAGGGCAAACCCTATCTGATGGGGCACACGGCTGAATTTATCGCTCAACACATGGACATCAGCCGCCGGGAGATGGACCTTATCGCCCTGCGAAGCAACAATGAATCAGAGCGGGCAACCCGGGACGGATCCTTCAAGGATGAAATCGTACCGGTTTTGATACCCCAAAAAAGGAAAGACCCGGCTGTGTTCGACAAAGACGAACACTTCCGGCCGGGACTTACCCTGGCGCAGCTTGAAAAACTACCGCCCGCCTTTGTGCCGAATGTCGGGAAGGTGACGGCCGGAAATTCCAGCGGCATCAATGACGGCTCGGCCGGACTCATCATTATGTCCGCCCAAAAAGCCAAAGAACTGAATATCGCACCGCTGGCCAGAATCAAAGCCGTCGGCCGGGGCGCCTGCCATCCTTCGGTCATGGGGCTATCGCCGGTGCCGGCCGTAAACCAGTTGCTTGCCGGCAGCGGCCTGCTCATTAATGATTTTGAATTGGTTGAACTCAACGAGGCCTTTGCCGCCCAGTACATCGGCTGTGAGCGGGAGCTGAAGCTGAATCGTGCGGTCACCAATGTCAATGGGTCCGGCATCGGTCTGGGTCATCCGGTGGGCGCCACCGGCGCCCGCATTATCGTTACATTGATTTATGCACTGAAAAATAGAAACAAGTCTCTGGGGCTGGCCACCCTCTGCGGCGGGGGCGGCATCTCCATGGCCTGTGCCGTCGAAATGCTGTAATTCCGGGCTTGGGGTAACGATGAGGAGTCGTATCGATTTCCGCCTGAAAGAAGGCGGATCGGAACGGGAGGTGTAACAACCCGTTGAAAATGTTGATTGACACTGTCAATCGCTCTTGATATTTTAATTTATAAATTGCCGCAAGCCGGGGCCTTTCCATCGGATGACCTTCGCCGGTTCTTTACGCCAACAGTGAGAGGCCGAAAATACTTATTCTTATAATTTACGGGGGTAAGCACAAATGGACGTTGCAGGGGTTGATATCGGTTTCGGTTTTACCAAGGCCACGGATGGCAAGGAATTTGTCCTGTTTAAATCCATACTGGGAGAAGCCACGGATATCCAGTTCAGCTTGCCCATCGTAAAAAGTGAGGCCGGGCCCTGCATGCATGTTTTGCTGGACGGTCAGAGTTACTTTGTGGGGGATTTTGCAGAACAGCATTCCAACACGCGACAATTTACCTTGGATCAGGAAAAACTCCTGACCGACTTTTGTAAAGTCCTGGCCCTAACCGCTATGGGCAATCTATTTGATACCTATGCCCCTGTAAACATTGTTACCGGTCTGCCGGTGGGTTATTACCGCGAGTATCATCCGCGTTTTGCCAAAATGCTCAAGGGGAATCACGAAATCACCTATCAAAAGAACGATGGCACCAGCGAAACCAAGCGTCTTCACATCAAAAATTTGCGGATAATCCCGCAGCCGCTCGGCAGCATTTTTAACGCTCTCATGAATGAAAGCGGCAAGATTACCGACCGTGAACTGGCTAAACAAAAAATCGGTGTAATCGATATCGGCTTTCGAACCACCGATTTTTGTATTTTTGACGGCCTGCAGTATATCGAACGGGGCAGCAGCACAACCGATACCGGTATTGCTAAAAGCTTTACCGTAATAGCCAAAAGACTCCGTGAAGAAAGCAAGGTGAACATCGAGCTGTATCGGCTTTACAATGCCATCGAAACCGGATTCATCAAGATCCGGGGAAAAGAGTACAACATTTCAAAAATTAAAGATGCAGTGTTCTCCCACGCTGCCGGCATCATCGCCAGCGACGTCTCGCGCCTGTGGGCCGACGACTGGGATATCGATGCCATCATCATCAGCGGAGGAGGCTCCATGGAACTGGCCAAGTTTTTACAACCGCTGATTGCCGGCAACATTATGCCTGTAGAAACCCATATCGACGCCCGCCTGAATAATGTCCAGGGATACTTTAAATATGCACAATACCTGTGGGGAAACATTGATCCGCCCGCCAAAACGGATAAGGTCGATTAGGCCCGGCAACTTTTGGGGTAATTCTATGCCTTTTAAGCGGCTGCTTAAATTCAGAGAAAAAAACAAACCTAACGACCGGCCGCAAGCGGAAACACTTCCGCAACCAACGGCCGCACACTCTGAACCGCAGACCGTTGCAACCGAAGAACCCGCCGCTGCGGATGAAGCCGTAATCACGAATGCCCCGGCCGGATCATTTTTCGAAAAAGACAACCGGGCAGTCCGTATCCACCGGCTCAGCCAGGCCAACGCTCTCTGGGCCGAGCATGAAAAATTGCGCCCGACAATACCTTTTCTGCGTTATGTTTTCGACACCCGGCTGCAGGCCGTGGAAGCGCTCCTCTCCATCACTTGTATTCATCAGGCCGAGGATACCGGGCATCTGATCTGTACCGAACCCATCATCATGGGATGCTGCCGCTTGATTGACGGCCGTTATGAAGTTTTTCTGTCCGGGGAACAGCTTAACTATAAGACCTGGTCCGAAGCTACCGAAAAATTCTCTTTACACCTCGGCCAGTATCGAAACCAACTCAGACCGGAAACCTACGAACGGTTTAAAACCCAGTCACAGGCCGGTCAGGTTTTCTTCAAAAAAGAGTATTATGAGATAACCCTGACCGACACGCACTACTATCAGATTTTTGAAGCCGCCAGTTTTACAGCGGCCAAAAACTTTCTGCTGCGAAATGAAAACATAATTACCGACCGTAATCGATATATCCACGTAGAAACCCCCAGAGGAACGGTTTACCGAGACATGAACGGCATCCACGAATAAAATTTTTCGTTCACCCTTAGACCGGACTTTTCAAATCCTTACCGGAAGGGTCCTTCAAAACACCGATTCCTTCTTTGGCATATGATCCCGAAAATTTTTATATTAAAGGAGTTGCCTGCCGACCAAAAATTGAACTTCATAGTGTCATGAAATATCAAAGCCGGGGCAGCATCCATAGCGCCTTTTCAAAAAAATTCTCACTGCCGAAGTTGCCGGATTTCAGAGCCAGGCAAAGCTTTTTGGGTTCCCTGCAAAACGTCCAGGGCACGCCCGGTTCGATTTCCGGTCCGATGTAAAGAGATCGAATCCCCAGGGCCGCCACCACCGCTCCGGAGGTTTCACCACCGGCAACGATCAGTTTGTTGACACCCGCCATCACCAGCCGTCGGGCTGTTTCCGCCAAAGCGCGCTCAACAAGCTCACCGGACTGCGCCTTCCCTAAATATTTCTGGGCGTCGGCGACTTCTTCCGGTTCGGCCGAAGAATAAATCAGGACCGGGCCTTTTGCCATGGCCTCAGTTGCCCGGAGAACCACTTCTTCCAGTCGCTGCCGTCCCTGTGCCAAGCCGACCGGATCCATTTTACAGGCGGGAACTGTACGGGCCATATAGCGGACCTGTTTTCGGGTTGCAGCCGAGCAGCTGCCTGCGATAATGGCGGCCGGGCCTTCCAGCTGAGGCAGCTTTTCCGGCCCGGCCCCATCCTGCAACAGCCCGGCCTTGCGGAAATTGGCCGGAAGGCCCAAGGCCACCCCCGATCCGCCTGTGACCAGCTTTAAGTCCAGACAGGCTGATCCGATATCCATCAGGTGTTTTTCTGATATCGCATCAACCACGGCAAAGCGGGTGCCCTTATTACCTAAAACCGTTACTTTCTCCCGAATGGCGGCCGGGCCCTTTTCCACGGTTTGAAGTGAAATCAAACCGGCCGACTCCGGCTGTTTCAGCTGCCGGCCCAGGAATCGAACCAGGTTGGCATCCGTCATGGGGGTCAGGGGGTGGTAGCGCATGCTCGACTCGTTCAGGAGCCTGTCGCCGACAAAGAGATGTCCCTGATAAACCGTGCGGTTATTGGCCGGAAACGCGGGGCAGACGATGGTGGTCCGGTCGCCCAGAAAATTTAACAACGCTTCGGCCACCGGACCGATATTACCCTTTTCGGTAGAATCGAACGTCGAGCAGTATTTAAAAAAAATTTGCCTGGCGCCCTGTTTGAGAAGCCAGCGGCAGGCTGCCAGAGATTGGGAGACGGCCTCCGCCGCCGGCGCCGTTCGTGTTTTCAGAGCGATAACCGCTGCCGGCATATCCCCTGCCGCAAATGAATCGGCGGGCACGCCAATGTATTGAACCGCCGGCAGGCCGTTCTTGGATAACATCAGGGATAGATCCGTAGACCCGGTAAAATCATCGCCGATGGCGCCTAAGAGTAACGGCATCGTTTTCCTCCATAGAATTCTAGAATTCGATACTCCCGGGCGTCCGTGGAAAGGGGATGACGTCGCGGATGTTGCGGATGCCCGTCAAGAGCATCAACAGCCGCTCAAAACCCATGCCGAAGCCGCTGTGTTCAACGGTCCCGTAACGTCGCGAATCCAGATACCACCAGTAGTCCGCTTTGGGAAGACCGGCTTCATCCATGCGCGCCTCCAGTATTTCCAAGCGTTCTTCCCGCTGGCTGCCGCCGATGATTTCTCCCACGGACGGAACCAGCACATCCATGGCCGCCACGGTGGCATTGTCGCCGTTTAAACGCATGTAAAACGGTTTGATCTCTTTGGGATAATCATAAATGATCACCGGTTTTTTAAAATGCCGTTCCGTCAGAAAGTTTTCATGCTCCGACTGCAGATCTTTCCCATAAGAAATTTCAAACTCAAATTTTTCTTTGACCCCTGTCAAAATATCGATGGCCTCACGATAGGGCAGCCGCACAAATTCTGAAGAAACAATGTGTTCCAGGGTTTTCATCAACTCCTTATCCACGAACCTGGCAAAAAGCTCCAAATCCTGCGAACAGGTCTGCAGGATGGCGGCCGTCAATTCCTTTATCACGGATTCGCCCAAAGCCATGTTTCCCTTAAGATCACAAAACGCCATTTCCGGCTCCACCATCCAGAATTCGGCCACATGCCGGCGTGTATTTGAATTTTCAGCCCGAAACGTCGGTCCAAAGGTATATACGTCACCCAGGGCCAGCGCAAACATCTCCGCCGAAAGCTGACCGGAAACGGTCAAATTGGCCGGCCGTCCGAAAAAATCCCGGGTAAAATCCGTTTTTCCGTCTTTAAGCGGCGGGGGGACCAGATTCAGGGTCGTCACTTTAAACAACTCTCCGGCCCCTTCACAGTCCGATCCGGTGAGGATGGGTGTGTGAATATAGCAAAAACCTCTTTCCTGAAAAAAAGAATGAATGGCATGGGATAGTGCCGAACGAATGCGGAAGATGGCGCCGTACTTGTTGGTTCTGGGACGCAAGTGTGCAATATTTCTTAGGAATTCATCACTGTGGCGCTTTTTCTGAAGCGGGAACGACTCCGGGGCCAAGCTCAGGGTCTCCACCCGGTCGGCTTGAATTTCCCAGCTCTGCCCCGCCCCCTGGGAGGCCACCAGCTTGCCTTTAACGGCAACAGCCGAACCGGTTGTCAGTTTGACAATCTCATTATAATTATCCAAGGCGCCGCCGGCAATTACCTGCATGTTTTTCAGGCAGGAGCCGTCATTGAGTTCAATAAAGGAAAAACCTTTTGAATCCCGCCGGGTTCGGACCCAGCCTTTTATCAGGACTTCTGCCGCAGGTTCCTGCGCCTGAAGCAAGCGAGATATTTTAATACGTTCCATACATTTTCTCCATTTGAATCATATCGATATTTATCCTCATAATTTCAGTGTAATATAATAAAGTTCATGATCCCTTTGCAGCAGCATCACAACCGAAGACTTGTTTCGAAATTTTACCATCGCCTTTTCAATGTCATTGGTGTCCTTGATGGGGACATCGTCCAACCGGCGAATCACATCCCCCGGCCGGACCCCGATCCGCGCGAGATACGACTGCGGCTGCAGCTCCGTAATCACCACCCCTTCGGTAGCCGCCATCCGGTTTGAATAGCGTCGACCCACGCCTATATTTTCCACGGTCACACCCAGCAGCTTTCCGATCAGGTCCTTTGCCCGGGCCATCGGAAAAACGGCTGCTTTAACGGAGACATGCTCCGCCCTGCCTCCGCGCTGCAGTTCTATCTTAATAATATCGCCACTGCTATAATCCCTCAGCGCCGACTGGAAATCCTGATCACTTTGAATTTTTTTGTTCCCCACCGAAAAGACTATATCTCCCTCCCGGACCCCCGCCTCTCCGGCCGGGCTGTTTTTTTCTACTTCCTTGACAATCACCCCTTTGTTTCCCGGAAGCTTGAGGTATTTTGCAAGCTTGCCATCGATGTCCTGGACAACGATGCCGATCCAGGCCGGAATCACCTCACCATGCCGGATCAGATCGGAGATGATTCGTCTGGCCTTGTTGATTGGTATGGCAAATCCGATCCCCTGGGCCTTGGCGTATATGGCCGTGTTAATTCCGATAAGATCCCCGTTGATGTTCAGCAGGGGCCCGCCGCTGTTTCCCGGATTGATGGAGGCATCTGTCTGAATAAAATCCTGAAACACGCGGTCGTCCGTCCGGATGCTGCGACCCAGGGCGCTGATGACGCCGGTTGTGACGGTATGGGAAAATCCAAAGGGGTTTCCGATGGCAATCACGGTTTCGCCGATCATCAAGTCGTCCGAATTTCCCATTTCCACGGACGGCAGCGGCGTTTTGGAACTGATCCGCAGGACCGCCAGGTCAGAGTCGGGATCCGCACCGACAATTTGAGCCTCGAACTCGCGTTCGTCGTTTAAAACGACTTTGATCGTTCCTGTTTTTTCAATAACATGTGCGTTGGTCAGAATGAAACCCCGCTTGCCGTCAATAATAACGCCCGAACCCAGACTGCTGCGCTGATAGCGCTGCTCCAGTCCGGGATCAAAAAAATCTCTGAAAAAAGAATCAAAAAGGGGGTCCATTCCAAACCCGGAAAAGGGATTGGTGCGTTTACGGACTTCGTACTGGGAACTTATGTTTACTACCGCCGGGCTGACCTTTCGGACGGCATTGACAACAGGGGTTTCACGCTGATATTCTGTGCTGTTTGCGATTGATGGGCTTGCCATAAACAGCATCATGACGATCAGCAGCGATAAACCGATCTGAATATGTACTTTTGACGTATTCATAGGATTAGCGATCTTTTTAAAATGCCATCGATGCTCCGTTTTTGCATTTGATGAGTCCCGGCCGGGTATTTTCACTTGATTCGTTAACCATAAATCATCAGATCAATTATCGCAACTGCAATTGAAAGGCCGAAAAAATATCAATGTCTTTATTTAAGGTTGAATCCCTGCTATTCGAACCTGAAGGAGGCATAAAAAACGGGCGCTCATGGCGGCCGGGATCCTTTTATGGACTTTTGGATTTTATAATAAATACAGATTGAACGGAATCAACTGAATATGAATACCAACCGTATTGAAGATATCCTGCCGCTGGTTGAACGGCCCAGCCGGTATTTAGGATCGGAAGTAAACAGCATCCACAAGGATCTTACCCGGGTAAAGTTGAAAATAGCCCTGGCGTTTCCGGACCTGTATGAAATCGGCACTTCCCACTTCGGCCTTCAGATACTCTACCATATCTTGAACCGACAGTCCCAGATTGCGGCCGAACGGGTTTTTGCCCCGGCCCCAGATATGGCGGCGCTTCTGAAAACATCCCATATTCCATTGCAATCCCTTGAAAGCGGCCTCCCGCTCCACCGGTTTGATATCGTCGGCTTCAGCCTTCTCTACGAGCTGAATTACACCAACATGCTTGCCATGCTCGACCTTGCCGGCATCCCCTTTTACGCCGACCGGCGGGACCTTTCCCATCCGTTCATTATCGCCGGCGGACCGAGCATGGTAAATCCGGAACCGGTTGCCGACTTTTTTGATGCCATTCTGGTGGGAGACGGAGAAAAAGCTGTTTTAGAAATGACCGACGCCTGGCTGCGGTGGAAGAATGGCGGATCCGCAGACAAACAAGCCCTTTTAAAAATGTGGTCTGCTATTGAAGGCATATATATTCCTTCTTTTTTCTCTGCGCAATACGATTCCTCCGGATTTCAAACCCTTAATGCCAGATTTCCGGATTATACAAAAGTACGCCGCGCCATTGTACCGGACCTGGACGCAGCCGCTTTTCCCCAAAACCCGATTCTTCCCTTCGGCCGACCGGTTCATGACCGCCTGCGTCTGGAAATTTCACGCGGCTGCACCCGGGGATGCCGTTTTTGCCAGGCCGGCATGACTTATCGCCCGGTTCGCGAAAGAAATATTGATACGCTGGTTGCCCTTTCGGAAGCATCGCTGGCGGCCACCGGGTATGAAGATCTGTCGCTGCTCTCCCTGAGTACCGGCGACTACAGCTGTATCAAAGCGCTGCTGCAGCACTTGATGAATCGCTGCGAGAAAAGCCGAACGGCCATCTCGCTTCCATCGATTCGGGCCGGCACCTTGACCCCGGAGCTGATGAAGCTGATCAAGCGCGTCCGCAAAACCGGATTTACCATTGCACCGGAGGCCGGAAGCCGACGGCTCAGGGACGTCATCAACAAAAACATTTCAAACGAGGAAATAATCCGTACAGTGAAGGACGCCTTTGGTCTGGGGTGGCGGGTTATTAAATTATATTTCATGATCGGGCTACCCACGGAAACCCTTGAGGATCTTCGCGAACTGGTCGAACTGGTAAAGGAACTGCGTACAATCAAATCGCCGACGGGCTCGAAGCTGAGGAAAGGCGCCATCAACGTCAGCGTCGCTACATTTATTCCCAAACCCCATACCCCGTTTCAATGGGCGCCGCAGCTGTCACTGGCCGAGTCCAAAGAAACCATCCGGTGGCTCAAGGATCAACTCCTTTTACCCGGTATCCATTTTAAATGGCAGAACCCGGAAGTCAGTTCCATCGAGGGGCTCTGGTCCCGGGGCGACCGACGACTTTCCCGGTTACTGACGGCGGCCTACCGGAGGGGGTGTCGGTTTGACGGCTGGACGGATCTGTTTCAATTTCATTCCTGGCAAAAGGCCCTTGAGGATGTTCAGGTGGACGCCGATTTTTACATTACCCGTCAAAGGAACATCGATGAGCCGCTTCCGTGGGACCATGTTCAAAGTGGTGTTTCAAAAGAATATTTAAAAGTGGAGTGGCAAAAGGCCCTTGCCGTTGAACCGACCCCGGATTGCCGTTATGAATCCTGCAACAGGTGTGGCGTCTGCGATTTTGAGCAGGTCGCCCCGGTCATTTTAACCGACTGCCCCAATCCCCCGGAACCGGGTGGACCGGCCGCACCCATCGATCGGCAGGAGTTTCAGACTTTCCGTATGACTTACACCAAAAAGGGTCCGGCCAGATTTTTCGGACATCTCGAAATGGTTAATATCTTCCTGCGCGCGTTTCGCCGGGCCGCCTTGCCGCTGAAATACTCCCAGGGTTTCCATCCGATGCCAAAGGTTTCTTTTGAAGACCCACTGCCCATCGGCCTTGAAAGCATGGAAGAATTTTTTTCGATAACGGTTCATGCGCCCGTTAAACCGGATGCAGTCCCATCAGCTCTGAATCCGCACCTTCCCGCGGGACTTGAAATACTCGGCTGTCAACCGGCCCCTGCAAAAACAGACCAGTCCACTTTTCAATCGATTACTTATCATCTGACACTCAAAGAGGGTTCTTTTGACAGGGCCAAATTGAAATGTTTTAATGATAAACCGGAAGTTGTCCTTGAAAGATCTAACCGGAAAGGAAAGCTGAAACAAATCGACCTGAAAAAGGCCGTCGCAGATATCGCTTTCCTTTCAGGCGATAAACTCCAGCTGACGCTTATATCGGAGCCCGGCAAAACCATTCGGCCCTTTGAAGTTGTTTCTGAAATTTTCGCCCTCGCCCCGGAAGCCGTTAAACTGTCCAGATGTGTCAAGATTAGTACAAAATAGATCAGATATTATTTGCTAATAATGGGGTGTTTGGCGTATAAAATATTCCATAAGGCAAAAGGAAGCGGATTGGCATGTATAAAAAAATTGTAATTAATGTTACCCCTCATGAAACCCGCGTTGCCCTCCTGGAGGATGGAACGATAGTGGAACTTTTTATTGAGCGTAAAGATGAGTCTAATATCGCCGGTAATTTTTATAAAGGCAGGGTCCAGCGGGTTCTTCCGGGAATGCAGGCGGCTTTTGTAGATATCGGTTTAAACCAGGCCGCCTTTCTGTATGTAAATGATATCAACGGACATCACTTCAGGCAGATGGAAGAGCAATTGTTCACTTCCGAATCGGTGGAGGAAGTCCCGCCGGTTGACGATTCCCTTTCTGCAGAATTCTCACCCGAATCCTCCTCGGTCGATTTTTCTCAAAGGGAGTTTCCCATTGAGGATCTGATCAAAGAAGGCCAGGAAATCCTGGTACAGGTCGCCAAGGCCCCGCTGGGGACCAAGGGAGCCCGGGTAACTTCCTATGTTTCGCTTCCGGGCCGCTACCTGGTGCTGGTGCCTGACTCGGACCATATCGGCATCTCCCGACGAATCGTGGATGAAACCGAGCGTACCCGTTTAAAAGAGATGGTACAAACCCTGCGAAAGGATAATCTCGGCTATATCGTCAGAACCGCCAGTGAAGGGATTCAGCCTGAGAAACTGGCTTACGAAATGGAGTTTCTCAACAACTTATGGAAAAACATCCAAAAAAAATATAAAACCGCACCGGCCCAGTCCCTTTTGCACTCAGAGCTTAATGTAATTCTGCGGGCCGTCCGGGATTTACTGATTCATGAAGCCGAACGGTTGATTATCGACTCCCGGGAGGGATATGAATCCGTGCTCGCCTTTCTGGATGAATTCAGTCCCAGATTGAGGGATTCCGTTGAGTTGTATGAGGGTACGGAACCCATTTTTGATGTTTACAACATCGAAGGGGATATCTCGCGGGCGCTGAAAAGAAAGGTATGGTTGAAATCCGGCGGGTATCTCATGATTGAACAAACCGAGGCGCTGGTTGCTATTGATGTCAACACCGGCAGATATGTCGGCAAGCACAACCTGGAGGAAACCATATTAAAGACCAATCTGGAGTCGGTTAAGGAAATTGCCTACCAAATTCGACTGCGCGATATCGGTGGAATTATTATTATTGATTTCATTGACATGAGCAAAAAAAGCAACCAGGAAAAAGTCTTTCAATCTCTGATCGAAGCCCTGAAAAAGGATCGCAGCAAAACCAATGTGCTCCCCATGTCGGAACTCGGCCTGATCCAGATGACCCGCAAACGGATCCGAAAACCGCTTAACCGGATTCTGTGCGAACCCTGTTTTTATTGCGCGGGCGAAGGTTTTTTAATTTCCAAACAATCGATTTCTTACAACATCTACCGGGAACTACATCGTGAGGCCATGCAATCCCAAGGCGCCCGGCTGACGTTGCGCGTCAATCCCAATATCGCGGAGCTGATGCTGGGGGAAGAAAACCATGCCATCACGGTGCTGGAGCTAAAGACCGGCAAACAGATCGTTATTTTCCCCGAACCGCAGTTTCACATGGAAGAATTTGATATTATGGAAACAGCCCATTCAGGAAAAATACCGGCTGAAAAAACAGAAAACACCTGACTTGTCTCTTGACACCATGAATCGTTTATGCTTTATTCATACGATTTGACTGAAACAGCGTTCCGGTGACCGCCGCTGGAATGGATTTAGACATTTGATGTCTCAGACATAACAATAAGCTTGTAAGGGGATTTAAATATGAAACGAACCTATCAGCCAAGCAGGTTAAAGCGTGCCCGAACGCATGGTTTCCTGAAACGCATGTCCACCAAGGGGGGCCGACAGGTCATTAACCGTCGCCGGGCCAAAGGCCGGAAGCGGCTGGCGGTATAAACATAGGGGTACAGCGGGCTAAAATCTTTTGCGCTTTTTTTTCACCAAGACGGACAGAATTTTAAAGCGATCCGATTTTCTCCGGTTGCAGCAGACGGGAACGAAAATTCAAAACAACCATTTCATTGCTTCGTATGGTCCCGGACGCTTCAACTGGTCCCGTCTTGGCATCACCGTAACCAGAAAGGTTGGCAACGCTGCGGCGCGCAACAGGATCAAACGGATGTCGCGTGAATTCTTTCGATTAAACAGGCGGAATTTAAAAGGCAGCTGGGATATCGTTATTATAGCCAAAAAAGAAGCCGTCAGCCTGAGCAACGATCAGGCGGTTTCATCCCTGCTGAATGTCTTCGACAGGATACCGAGGAATCTTGGTAATTAACAAAATCATCGTCAGGCTCTTTTTACTGCTTATCAAAGCCTATCAATACATCCTATCGCCGGTCCTGACGCCTGCCTGCCGTTTTTACCCGACCTGTTCAAATTATGCCTATGAAGCGCTGACGCAGTATGGTCTGATCAAGGGAAGCTTTCTTGCCCTTAAACGGGTTTTAAAGTGCCACCCATTTCACTCCGGCGGGATCGATCTGGTTCCCTAGCCGGCAGCATGGTCGGAACTTTATGCGTATCGTTTGAAAGGTGCCGCCGTAACGCCGCAGTTTGCAAATGTTTAGAAACCTGCAACCGGACGTGATGCATCCCGCAAAAGTTTTAATTCCCCTTGTACAGCCCTGATAATTAAATTTGATCGAAAATGGATTTTTTATTCCTTCTGAATCGCAGGAGAAAATTATGGAACAATCCCGTTTGTTAATCGCCATTGCGCTTTCCTTTCTGGTTTTTTTTGCCTGGCAGGCGCTTTTCGTGGATAAGGAAGCGCCTCAGCAGCAGCAACCGGAACACCCAGCAGAGCAAATCGCCCCAACAACAACCACCGCGGCACCGCTTGAACCGATCTTTGCGCCTGCAACTGAACAACCCGCTGCTGTTTCCCCCCTTTCCCCGGCCAGAACCATAACGGTTAAATCGCCTTTTTATACCGCCGAGATTTCAGAGAAGGGGGCGGCTTTTAAAAGTTTTATCCTTGAACACTATCGTGAACGGGTTGAAAAAGATTCTCCCCGCATGAACCTGGTTCCAGCGGAGCTGGAATCCGGTACGATCCTGACCGGCCTTGCCGGCAAAAGTCTGGGCGGTATCGATCACGCTATTTTTACCGCTGAAACCCTGACGGAAACGGTCGATGCCACCGTCAGCCCCCAGCGTGTTTCATTTGTACATGTATCGCCCGATGGGATCTCTGTTGAAAAGGCCTACCTGTTTTCACCGGAGACCTACCGTGTCGGGCTGACGATCACTATCCGGAACGCTTCCCCACGGACCCTTACAGACAGCCTGACGCTTTCCCTGATGACGCTGCTGCCTGAAAAAGAGGGTCGCTACGGCTTCAGCGGCCCCAGTGCGATGATCAACAACAAACTGGAAAACGTTGAAATTAAAAAAATTAAGGATAAAAACACCTATACCGGTACGCTGAAATGGGTGGCTGTTCAGGACCGCTATTTCATGGAGAGCATCATTCCCCAAACCGATGTTGAGGCCGGCATGCATCTTGTTCAGAAAGAAAACCAGGTGCTGGAAACCCAGTACCGGCAACCGGTCAGCGTGATACCGCCCGGATCCCAGCAGCAGTTCGACTACCATCTGTTTCTGGGCCCCAAAAGTATGCGTATTTTAAAACAGATCGGTTTCGATTTGGACAAAGCCGTCAACTTCGGTTGGTTCGATTTTATCGCCAAGCCCTGTCTGTGGCTGATGAATCAATTATACCGGGTGATACCCAATTACGGCGTTGATATTATCATCCTGACGGTGTTCATAAAAATCCTCCTGTGGCCCCTGGGAACCAAGAGTTATAAGTCCATGAATGAAATGAAAAAACTCCAGCCGTTGATGGCCGAACTCAGGGAAAAATATAAACACGACAAGAAAAAGATGAATGAAGAGGTGATGGCGCTTTACCGGGTTTATAAGATCAATCCGATGGGCGGCTGTCTGCCGATGGTGGCCCAGATCCCGGTTTTTTTCGCATTGTACCGGATGTTGTACGAAGCCATTGAGTTACGGCACGCTCCTTTTTTCGGCTGGATCAACGATCTGTCCGCGCCTGACCGGTTGTTCAATTTCAGCTTCTCGATTCCTTTTATGGAGCCGCCCTATGGAATTCCGGTTTTAACCATCGTTATGGGGGCCTCCATGTTGCTGCAACAAAAAATGACACCCACGCCGGGCGACCCGACTCAGGCAAAAATGATGATGTTCATGCCGATTATATTTACCTTTATTTTTATTAACTTTTCATCGGGATTGGTACTGTACTGGCTTATCAACAACATCCTTTCAATGTCGCAGCAATATTACATCACCAAGAAGTCGGCTTGATCAGGGAGGAATGGCATGCCCTCACAGATGGAATTTGAAGGTAAAGACGTAGAGATAGCAGTTAAAAACGCAAGCAAAAAACTCAGCCTGCCTGCTGAAAAGCTCAAATATAGTGTAATTTCCTATGGGTCCACCGGCATCTTCGGTCTGGTGGGCGCCAAACATGCCCGTATTCGCGTCACCATCCCGGACGGCGCACATCAAAAACCTAAAAAAGTGCACACTGCCCCCCCGCCTGAACAAATAGACATTCCAGAGGAAAACCCGGTTTCTGAAATACCGGCGGTTCTTCCACCCCCTGAAACGACCCTGGATATTACCCCTGAAAAAACCGTCCGGCCCCTGGATGAAACCACTCTGCGGATAGGCAAGGATGCACTCCAGTTGATCGTGGACGCCATCACCCCGGGGGCGACCATATCAATGGAAACGGATTCCGAGCAGGTTCTTCTTAATATAAGCTGCGAAAATTCGGCCATACTGATCGGCAAAGGCGGTCAAACACTGGATGCCATGCAATATCTGGTTGAAAAAATCATCAACCGTCAAAACGATGACCGCATTCGCGTCCATGTAGATATAGAAGGCTATCTGAAAAACCGTAGAAACAATTTAGACCAGATGGCCGTTAGCCTGGCCGCGAAAGTAAAACTTACCGGCAAGCCCGCATCGGCCGGCCAGTTGAACGCCCATGATCGCAGAATCATTCATTTGGCCCTAAAAGACGACACGGCGGTCCGGACCCAGAGCATTGGAGAGGGTTTATATCGCAAATTGATGATTTTCCCCAAGAAAAACACCCAAAAGAAAAAATCAACCTGAGCCGGAACCATGGACTGCGCCACTATTGCTGCCATTGCTACCCCCCCGGGCAGCGCCGGTATCGGTATTATAAAAATCTCCGGACCGGATGCCGTCTCCATAATTTCGGCCATTTTTAAAATAACGACCAAAAACACGGCATCAACCGCCGGGTTTACGGTCGACAATCCGGCGTTATGGAAATCTCACCGGCTCTATCATGGCCATATTGTGGATTCTGATAACGGAAGAACCTTGGATGAGGTTCTACTCTCCGTAATGCGCGCGCCGCACTCCTATACCGGAGAAGATGTGGCTGAGATTAACACCCATTCCGGTATATTCGTGCTGCGTGCGATCCTGGACCTGGTTTTGCACAAGGGCGCCCGCCTTGCTGGGCCGGGAGAATTTACCAGACGGGCATTTTTGAACGGCCGCATCGATCTGACCCAGGCCGAAGCCGTCATTGACATCATCACTGCCCGCACCGCAAAGGCCCTTGACATCGCTGCCGTGCATATCAAGGGTGAATTCAGGGATTGTATCTGGAATGCCAGGAATTCACTGCTTAACGTCATCACATCGATGGAAGCGGCCATCGACTTTCCCGATGAAGTCGAGCCGGTTCAAACCCAAACCATAATAGCAACGCTTCAGGAATCGGTCATACCCCCCCTGGCGGAACTGGTCGCGCATTACCACGATGCGCACATCATCAGGGATGGGCTGAATTTGGCGGTAGCCGGCCGTCCCAACGTAGGCAAATCCAGCCTGGTGAACCGTCTGATCCAAAAAGACCGGGTTATTGTCAGCCCGATCCCCGGCACGACCCGCGATTTTATTGAAGAAACTCTCAACATTCACGGCATTCCGGTAATTCTTGCAGATACCGCTGGCCTGCATGAAACCCAGGATCCGGTAGAAGTGCTCGGGATTCAAAAAACCCGTGAATATATAAACAGAAGTGATCTGGTTTTGTTTATAGTCGATATCAGCACGCCTCTGGTCAAGGAAGATTTTCAGATATTTGAATCCGTCAAAGTCAAAAATGTTATTCTGGTATTAAACAAACAGGACTTGATATCGAACCCTGATGCAATCTGTCTGCCGGATAGCTGGCAGCGCCTGCCGCAGGTCCGGATTTCTGCGCTTTACAATCAGGGAATCAATCGCCTGAAGGATTTGATCGCCTCGGTTTCCATGGGGGACCCACGCCTCGATCTTCGGGTAAAAATGATCCCCAACCTGCGTCACAAGCAACTGCTGGATAAAGCCCTGCAGGCGGTTAGCAATGCCCTGGAGGCCATCCGGGCGGACACCTCTCCCGAGCTGGTTGTCCTTGATTTACAGGAGGCGATTGATGACTTGGCCGATATCATCGGGGTCAATGTTAAAACGGACATTCTGGATCAAATTTTCAGCCGGTTTTGCATCGGCAAATAATGTTTCACGTGAAACAATCACAATTCTCATCAATCAGAAGGGAATACGGTTTAAGGCGTTAACTAAATGCCAACAAAAGCTTGCAATCCGGTATTATTGCGCTATATTTTGAAAAGTTAACGATTCCGGCAAATTGTCTGAAAGCGAGGTTTTAGATTTTATGGGAAACGAGTTGATCCCTTTTTTTAATCAATACGAAACCCTTGTGGAAGCGGCCGACAGCATCTTCAAGCGGATCCGGGAGGAACACAGCGATTGTGTGACCTGCAAAATCGAATGCTCCGACTGCTGCCACGCGCTATTTGACCTGTCCCTGATCGAGGCGCTATACCTGAACCATCATTTTAACCGAACCTTCAACGGTCATGAAAAAGACACCCTGCTGGAAGCAGCTAACCTTGCCGATCGTGCGGTTTACCGGATCAAACGAAGAGCGCAGCAGACCCTGAATAAGGGGGCGGCCGAAACCGATGTTTTGACTCAGGTGGCTGAAAAACGGGTTCGCTGTCCGCTGCTGGATAACGCCAACCTGTGCCGCTTGTATGCATTCCGGCCGATTACCTGTCGACTTTACGGCATTCCCACTTCGATCCAGGGGGCCGGCTATACCTGCGGCAGATCTGGATTTATTAAGGGGAGGGCGTATCCAACCGTTAATCTGGATGCTATTCACCGCAAGCTTTTCGAGCTTTCGACCGCACTAATTAACGAACTCCGCTCCCGGCATTTAAAAATGGCCGATATGCTCTTTCCGGTTTCCATGGCGCTGCTGACGGTTTTTGATAAGGACTATTTAGGGTTATCCCCGATAGGGGATGAAGGCGGCCGGGAAAAAGGAGGAAACAATGACCCCGCACAATCCGGATGAGCAGCAGAAAAAACAGGCTATTTTCAACAGCATGTCACCCAAACGCCAACAGCATATTCTTAAAAAGGGATACGACCGCTGGGACCCTTTCCAGGAGCCCAAAGATCCGATCGATATACGCCGGGACGCAACCCAGCGTACCTCTCAAATGCTGGTCAGAGAGTTTTTGCAGTCGCGTTCCCTTCAGCAATACAGCAACTCATACGGTCGCGGTGTCCTGGAAATCTGCCTGGGAATCATCAACGCCGACGAACGCTTCGTGGGCATGTTCGAATTTGCCTGCTGGTACCAGGATTTGCTGCGAAAAGAAGGTCGCCTGGAAGAACCCCGCTGAATGAGAGGACGATGCGGATCTTTGCCGGACGCCGGCACCCGGACCCGATCCAAAAGAAGACCGCAAGGGACTTATGCCCTTTACGATTTACCGGTAACCTATTTTATCCTTTACAGGAAAAACTACATATGTTAAAAATTTAATCTTTTTGAAATAGGATTTAAATGATTTTCGTGATGAGCGCAACGGCTGAAGAAAATCGATAACAATGTGTCAGATAGATAATTCTCATTTTTTAAAAGGCTGCATATGAAAAAGAAAGATTTGGAATACTTCAAAAAGCTATTAAACCATCAGCTGGAAGAATTATTGAGTCAGGCGGATGATACTGTTTCCGGAATGACGACTCCCAAGGAAAATTTTCCGGATCCCACCGATCGCGCTTCGCTCGAGGCTGACCGCAATTTCATGCTGCGCATTAGAGACCGTGAAAGCAAATTGATTAAAAAAATCAAAAAAGCCCTTGAACGGATCGAAGACGGCACCTTTGGTATCTGCGAATCCTGTGGTGAGGATATTTCCGTAAAGCGGCTTAAAGCCCGATCGGTCACAACACAGTGCATTGATTGTAAAACCAAAGAGGAGGCGCTGGAGAAAGCCCTTGGATTGTAAACACCGTGTAAGGATCGACCTTCATATCCACACCACTGCATCCGATGGAACGTCGACTCCGACCCAAATCCTTACACTGGCCCGTGACCTCGAACTTGGCGCATTTGCAATTACCGATCATGATACCCTGGACGGCGTCAGGGAAGTCCTGCACCTCGGCATTCCGGACTCGGTTCATTTCCTGACCGGGGTTGAAATCAGTGCGACCCCACCCCCGCCGTTCCGGTGTCCGGGTAGTTTTCATATTTTGGGTTACGGCTTTCGTCCCGAAGATCCGGTCTTAAATCAAATTCTATTTCAACTCCAAGATGCCCGTAAAAACCGAAATCCCCGCATCATCGAACGTCTGAACCAGCTCGGACTGGACCTTACCATTGATGAGGTCAACCAAATCGCCGGAGACGGATTATTGGGAAGGCCCCATATTGCCCGTCTGATGGTAAAAAAAGGATACGCCCGCTCCATAAATGATGCTTTTGATAATTACCTGGGAAAAGGCAAACCCGCCTACGTTGATAAATTCCGGGTCGATACATCACAGGCAATCATGCTGATAGGCGCCGCCGGCGGTCTTCCGGTTTTAGCGCACCCGTATCTGCTGGAGACTGAAAGCGAAAAAGAACTTGAAGACCTGGTGGTCATGATGAAAGCCATGGGACTCAAGGGGATTGAAGTGTATTATCCGGATCATCCTCCGGAACACACCGCACAGTATATCGATCTGGCTCGAAAACACGGTCTGCTCATGACCGGCGGCACGGATTTTCACGGCAGCCTTAAGCCTGAAATTCAAATGGGGACCGGAAAGGGTAATTTTTTCGTACCCTATGAACTTTACGAAGAACTGCAGCAGAATCTGAACCGATAATGCGCTTTTGCTTTATCGTTTCCAGCTTGATGCCTGTTTTAAATAAATAACACAACTGTATCCATGGACGAAATCGATTTATACCAGTTTGAACAGACCCTTTCCTATGAATTCAAGGATAAAAGTCTGTTGCTTGAAGCCCTGCGTCACAGTTCTTTTGTCAATGAACAGTCCGATGAAGGTTTACGCGACAACGAACGCCTCGAGTTTTTAGGGGATGCGGTATTGAATCTGGTGGTGGGTCATATCCTCATGCAGCAAGATCCAGGTCTGAGAGAAGGCGAGCTTTCACGCCTGCGGTCCGGAATTGTCAACGAGTCCCGCCTGGCGGCTTTTGCCGCTGCCCTCAACCTGGGAAATTACATTCAGCTCGGCAAAGGCGAGCTGCTCACTCGGGGTCACAGGAAAAAATCGATCCTGGCCAACGCTTTTGAGGCCCTGCTGGCCGCTATCTACCTGGACGGCGGGTTTTCAGCCGCTTTTCAAGTCATTGAAGACCGCTTTGCAGATCTATTTAAAACCATTGCCAGACCGGCATCTTTTCCCGACTTTAAAACCCGGCTCCAGGAAACCGTACAGCAGATCCACGGTGAAACACCCGTCTACCGGTTAATGGATGAGCACGGTCCGGATCATGACAAAACCTTCACGGCCCGGGTGGTTTTCGCGTCACTGCAGGCCGAAGGCATCGGCAAGAGCAAAAAGGCGGCCGAACAGGAAGCCGCGCGCCTGGCGCTGGAAATATTGACAAGTGCGGATAGCACCCAAAAGAGCGGGTGATTCTGATAGGTTTCAATGGGCATAGGGGTCCAAGGTTCAAGTGAATCAATTTGTCTGATCCGGGAATACCGGTTCAGATAAAACATAAGTGTATTTATAAAATTGTGTACTAAGTTATAACAAGAGCCAACCAATGAATAAAGGCGGCCGCAAAACCCAAAAACCTTTTATCATCCCTGTTTTTATACCCCATGCCGGCTGCCCGCACCGCTGCGTGTTCTGCAACCAGGGCGCCATCACCGGTGAAAAATCGTTTCTGCCGAGCATAGACTCTTTCCGAAAACAGGTAAATTCATTTATTGCTTTTAATAGCAAACAACATAAAGAGGTTCAAATCGCTTTTTACGGTGGAAATTTCCTGGGACTTGGGGAAAAAACCGCCCGGATGCTGCTGCAGGAAGCCGCTGTATTTGTTCAGGCCGGTAAAGTGGACAGCATCCGTTTTTCCACCCGCCCGGACAGCATTGATGCCGTCCGTCTAAGCTGGTTGGAAAACTTTCCGGTCGCCACCATTGAACTCGGAGCCCAGTCCATGGATGACGGGGTACTGCTTCTTTCAAATCGCGGGCACTCCGTTCGGGATACGGAAAATGCGGTCAAACTGTTAAGAAAAAAGAATTATCAAATCGGCCTGCAGCTCATGCTGGGTCTTCCCGGCGATGATGATAAACGCGCTGTCAACAGCGCTGAAAAAGCAGCCGCACTCTCGCCTGACTTTGTACGCATCTACCCTACGGTAGTTCTGAAAAAGAGTCCTCTGGCCCGTCTTTTCCGGAAAGGGGAGTATATCCCACCCTCACTGGAAGCGGCCGTTTCGATTGCCAAAAAAATGTACCTTGTCTTCGAGTCCCGTAAAATCCCGGTCATCCGCATGGGACTGCAGGCATCGAAAGACCTTGACGCCGGAGCTGCCGTCCTGGCCGGTCCCTACCATCCGGCCTTCGGGCACCTTGTTTATGCCGAGCTTTTCCTGGAAAAAGCCCGGACACTGCTGCAAAATTTAGAAAAAAGACCCGAAACTATTACCTTTCGGGTACATCCTCGCAACTTATCCCGCCTCCAGGGAATTTGCAAACGCAATATTCAGAACTTAAAAAACGAGTTCGGCTTTCAGTCCGTTGCCATAGCCCCGGACAGTTCCTTGCCTGAATATGAATTAAAGGTCGCTTGATATCAAACCTGTGCACATAAATTTGTGCAGCTTACCACCGCGACCGATTGTTTCACGTGAAACATTTCAAAAAAATCTTTTTCAAATTCACAGAAATAGCGATATTATTTTATTAAAATAATTCTGATTGTTACAAAATTAAGGCATCTATTATACAGGCAACGCTGATGAATTATAATGCCATGTAAAAACAGGTATACAATGATCAGAGGCATGATTTGCACAGAAATGTGTATGCGGCCTTGCACATTTTTCTGTGCACAAGTAATTCTCCGATCTCATTTCAGGGAACACCCTCTCCTTCAATCCGGATTCGTACACTTTAAAAAAATATTAATAAGTAATAATTTATGGTGGTTATGTTGTTATTCGGCCCAATTTTTAATCGGAATTCAACCGCTGGCCTAAATTTTGCAGACTATCTTATAGATACATCGGTTAAATGATCCGTTTTGCCTCTCTGTTTTTAAGTATACTGCTCAAAGAAAGTGGTGAAAACGATGAATCGTTATCCCGTAAAAAAACAATTCAGTAAAAACAAGCCGTTATTTCTGTTTGTCATTCTTTTCATGATATCCCTGCTGTCGAATTCCGCTACAGCAGCAGAAGCCCCTATTATCAACGGCAACACAAAAATGGCCCCGGGCGGCAACCAGATTCTGTCCATCATGAACTATCGGACGGGCACTACATACACATGGAGCAAGCTGAGCGGCGGTGGATTTTTAAACGCAAGTTCAGGAGAAAGTGTAATCTTTACTGCTCCGACTTCAAATCCCAACTGTAATAATCCTATTATACAGGTTGTTGATTCAAATGGAAATAAAGGAAGTTTGACAATTGCCATTAACAGCTACGCTTCTGGTGTTGCCTACGTTGAATGTGGCAATTCCCAGTCATTTTCCGTAAGCCTCTACGGAATAATTGCATACGGATGCAACGGGCAGGCACGGGGGGATATAAGCAGCTTCTTCTGCAATGATTGCACCTATTTTAAACAGCCTGTGCACCCGGACACTCCATGCATAACGTTTTGGGGTAAATGCTCAAGCAGCGGATATGCTGTTGGTATCAATGATGTGAGAACGGCACAAATGATAAATGGAGGCTGCTGTCCTGAAGAGCTTTTGCCGGGTTATGAGTCCAAAAAGGCCGCGCCGTTCAATGTGGACTTTGGCATAGATCCGGACGCGAAATACCCTGTTTGTCAAATAGACAAAGTCGGCAATCCGATCTCGGTTTTCAGCGGCAATAACTTTGAATCCCAGACCGACTTGAGTTTTCCCTCGCCGGGGGGCAAGTCCTTTGATTTTAAACGATTTTACAACAGCCGTACCGATACAACAGCCGACATCGGCTACGGCTGGACACACAGCTACCGGGTTTTCTTAAACACCGATTTCAAATACGAGGGCCTTTCGTACCTGAAAATTATAGATGAGACCGGGCGCAACGTTTATTTTACAAACCAGGGCGGTGGTTTATACAGCGGCGCGTTCAAGGAACAATCCCATGTGAAGACGCAAGGGGGCAGCTATGTGTGGCACCGGCCGGATGGACGCCGATTTTTGTTTGACGCCAACAGGAGTTTGATCCGTATTGAAGAACCTTCCGGCCATTATCGAACACTGAACTATGATGCCGCAAGCCGCCTAAATGCGGTTGTCGATGAGGCCGGCAACCGTACGCTCACCTTCGTTTACAATAGTGCCGGTCGGATCGAATCCATATCCGGTCCCTACACAGAGGCTGTAAAAAACGGCATTTGGGTGCACTATGGATATGATGCAAGCGGCAACTTGATATCGGCCACCTATGCCGACCAATCGGGTTTTGATTACATATATAAAAATCCTGCCGATCATAATCTTACCGCCAAAAAGGACAAGCAGGGGCATCTTTTGTCTTCCTGGTCTTATGACGGCCAGGATCGGGCGATTTCAAATTTCACTCGTGATGGCAAAGGGGTGAGCATCACTTACGTCAGTGACAACGAGGTGCGGGTGACTGATGCTTACGGCGTCACTCGTACCTTCACCATCTGGGATATTGACGGCCGCAAGAAAGTAACAGAAATCAACGCTCCATCGGATTGTGCAACCTGCAGTGATGACATCAAAAGAGTTGAATACGATAGTCTTGGGCGGATTATCGAAATTGAATACGTCAACGGCCGTATCGACCAGTTTGATGACTTTGACAGCCGCGGCAATGCCCACATTTTTAAGAAAGCCGTGGGCACTCCGGATGAAAAAACCATCCGCTACACCTTTCACCCTGACATCGGCGCCACTTTCACCAAAACCGAAGAAAGTATTCTGGGTGCGGGAGACAAATTTACTGTCTGGGACTATGATGACGACGGCAACAACCTTCCCAATCAAAACCCCACCCGCCGGGTTTACCGGTTAAGTGAACATGGGTTTACCAGGGATGCCGACGGCAAATTGGTTCCTTATGATCGCATCACCGCCTATACGTATAACAGCAGGGGTCAGATTTTGACTGTTGATGGCCCGGGCCACGACGAGCAGGACACTTCTACCTTTACTTATGATGCCTCCTCGGGCAACCTCCTTACCACAGCCCGGGCCTTGGGAGGCGTTGTCAGTTACTCCGATTATGACGGCGCCGGCCAGGCCGGACGCAGCATCGATGAAAACGGCCAGGTCACACTCTATACATATGACGGCTTCGGACGCATTCTAACCATAACGCGAGTAGATGACGGCGCATCTGCAGTTTTTAACTACAACACCGCTGGAAATTTATATGAAATAATTGACCCCGACGGCATATCCACAGCCTTTGCCTACGATAGTGTTTACGGCCGTCTCACTTATTTGGAGGATCCTCTGGGAAACTACCTGTATTACGGGTATGACATTCAGGGAAACATCGTTGAGCAAAGCATCCATGCTTCCGCTGTCGATCCCGTTTATCTAAAACGTTTCAATTACCACGGGCTGCAGCATCCCGGCAAACTCTGGAAGGAAATCAACCCGGACAACACGCATGTCGAATACAGCTACACCGCCGGCGGCAATATCCGGTCGATTACCGATCCGGCCGGAAAAACAACTTTTTACGACTATGATCTTATGAACCGTCTGACCGGCGTTATCCAGCCGGGTAATGCGATGACGTTTTATTTTTATGATCGGCACGACAACCTGGCATTGGTCACCGATGCTGAAAGCCATCAAACAATCTATGAGTATGACGATCTGGGGAGGTTGCTCAAAACCGATTCACCGGATACCGGAATTACAACCTATGCCTATGATTTCTCGGGCAACCTTATTTCCAAAACCGATTCAAAAGGGATCAAGATTCATTACGCCTATGATGTCATAAACCGCCTGACAGCCATTCATTATCCGGACTCGATCCAGAATGTATTTTTCTCATATGATCAAGGTCATAACGGAATGGGGCGCTTAACAGGCATTCAGGATCCGTCCGGAAATTTATCTTATGGTTATGATCAGGCCGGGCGCGTTATCCGCGAGACCCGGACCATAAACGGATTTGAATTTATCACACTATATGCCTACAGTCCTGCCGGCCGGGTTCGTCAAATCACCTATCCCGAAGGCCGGATGGTCCGCTACGACTACGATGCCGCCGGTCGGATCGAAAGAGTTATCAACGGTCTTGAAGGGGTTGAAACCGTTCTGGCTGATGAGATCGTCCACCTTCCCTTTGGCCCGATTGCTTCCCTGCGATTTGGAAACAGCCTCGATTCAAGCAGCAGTTTTGACCGGCTGTACCGACCTGAAAGTTTACAAGCGGGGGATGTGCTTAACCGCAGTTTAAGTTATGATCCCGGCGGCAATATAAGCGCCATAGAAAACCTGTTGGATCCTGCTCGCAGTCAGTGGTTCAGCTATGACGATTTAAATCGCCTGATCGCAGCAGAGGGAATCTACGGCGCAATCGGTTACACTTACGATCGGGTCGGAAATCGTCTGAGCAAAAGCCATAGCGGCGTTTCTGATGTTTACCGCTACATCTCAGGAACGAGCAGGCTTTCTGAGGTCGGTGGAACGTCATATAGCTATGACCCCAATGGCAACCCCACTGAAGTGGGAACAAGTTCCTTTAATTATAACCAAAACAACCGATTGATCCTCGCTGCGAAAAATGGTTCGGTTTTAGGGGAATATCTCTATAATGCCCTGGGGCAGCGGGTTGTTAAAAGAAAAGATTCTCAAACCACCCTGTTTATTTATGATCAACAGGGCAACCTTATGGCCGAGGCAGATGGGAAGGGCAACATCACGCAGGAATACATCTGGCTGGAAGGCCGCTTGCTGGCGGGGGTAAAAAGTGGTAAACGGCTAATAGAGGCGATTTTGGAAATGGCCCCGGACACCCTTAACCTGGATAGCCACGGAAACTGGGTGACAGCATATATCACGCTGCCGCAGGGTTTTGATGTGACCGAGATTGATCCGGCCACCATCCTGCTGAACCGGTCGGTGTATGCGGATCGGGTTGAAGTTGGAGATTTCGACAGTGACGGCATTCCGGATCTGATGGTCAAGTTCAGCCGCAGCCTTGTATCCGCTATTTTGTCGCCGAGCGATGCGGTTGAGATTGAAGTAGAGGGGGAAGCCGATGGGTTCCGTATCAGTGGAACCGACACGATCCGGGTGATCAGCAAAGGCGATAAATATAAAAAGTGGCAGGGTACAGCAACCGCAGCCCGGGCCGTATCCACTCTTTCAACGGCTTCAAAATCAAGCCGGCTGGTCTTTTATCACCTGGACCATCTGGGAACGCCGCAGGTGATCACCGATGAAAACGGAGAAATAGTTTGGAGCGCGGATTATCTGCCGTTCGGGGAAGTGAATGTTACAACCAATGCGGTGGGGAATGAGTTCCGGTTCCCCGGACAATACTATGATGCTGAGACCGGACTGCACTACAATTACCACCGGTATTACGATCCGAATATGGGGAGATATCTAACGCCGGATCCGATTGGGTTGGCTGGGGGAACAAATCCGTATGTTTACGCAGATAAAAATCCTGTTTTATATATTGATCCATGGGGCTTAAAACTTTCGAGTACAGATAGGCTTGTTGTTGCTTTTGTTAGTGCGGGAGCTGCAACCATAGGATCGTTTATTGGAAATCCTATAATTGGTGCGGGTGCCGGTGCTTTTGCAGGGTTAGCAACATCAATCGCGCTTGGTGGAGACAGCTTTGACCATATCAATTCTTTAGGATCTGGTGCAATTACAGGATTAGCAGGCGGTTACTTTGGCTTGCTGATTAAATCTGGTGGAGTAAGGACTATTGGCTATCAAGTTTTTGGTTTTTTGATTGATGCCGTTGCGTATGGAGGCACTCCGTTGTTTGAAAAAGCAGAGAGACAGAAAGGCTTTATGGACCAGTCATGTGAAATTTTTACATATGAAAATAACATCGAATTCACAGATAGTGACTACACATATTTACTGGAAGAACTTAAAAAAATGAACCAGTCTCTTTACGGTCAAAACTACAAAGATTTTATAAGGTAATTTCCTTAAAACAAATAACAATTTGATCTTTCTTTATCCAATGAAAACTAAATTAAAGCTGTTATATGTTTTTTGTTGGGGATTGGGATTACTGGGTATGTCCATAATAGCCAATTCAATCTTATTGGGAAATCACAGTATCTTTCTTTCAGAGTTTGAAAATCCGTTAATTAAATATTCGTTACTGTTATTTTCCATTAATCTTTTCTTCTTACTTTTTATGGCACCTATTCTTATGCATAAGGGCATTATAACCTTAGACTATTATGAGGCTGGTAAATATCAGCGGGCAAAGAGTAACTTTGTATTATTATCAATTTCGTTACCCGGATGGATATTCTTATCAATTGCAGCATATAATTTATCTTCAAGCAGAGGCCTCATCTATCTTTTCGGTTGCTTTTTGTTTTTTGTTTTCTTTTCAAGCGTTATTACACTTTTGAGACGGCGGAACTTATAGGTGAATAGTTGGTATCTATTGTCTCTTTAGCCCAAGCTCGCCAAAAATTAATGCATAGTCAATGACTTATTGAATTACTAATCAAAATCCGTTCTTGGACAAGAGTGAATTGGAATATTAATATGGAAATTTTTATTCTAATGTCATTCTGCCTTGTTTTTGGAGTACTATTTATATGGTATTCTTATCAAAAAAAATCGTTTAAAAAAACAGTCGAAACTCAAGGATTGGATTCAGCAAAGAAAAAATTTCGTATTATAAAACTATGTGGCTATTTTCTTTTATTTGGAGCCGGAATATTTGTTTTCTTCATTATTATTGACTTTTAAAAACCCAAATTTTCGGCAACTTTCCAAATTCTGCAACGCTAAAGTCAGTACAGTTAATTTAAAAGATGTCTCAGCAGTATCGGGTTAACTTTCAAATAAATTCAAAAGTATATGAGAATTAGTAGTTTTGTATAATTTATTGTCCCCTTTGTTGGTTAAAAGAGTTAATATGAACCTCTCAAATCATCCCCTTTTCGAATGGTTAAAGGCTCTTCGCCGGGCGTTTCACCAGCGGCCGGAAACAGCCTTTAATGAAATCGAGACAACCGCAAGGATTAAAGAAAACCTGCTGGCGCTGGGACTTGAGCTGAAGAATCTGGATGGACTGGCGGTCGGTGCGGTGGGTGTGTTGAAAGGGGCGCCAGGCAAAAAGGTGTTGGGGTTAAGGGCCGACATAGACGCACTGCCTATCCAGGAATTAAATGATGTGCCGTATCAATCGCAGTATCAGGGACGGATGCATGCCTGCGGTCATGACGCTCATACGGCAATCATGCTGGGGGTTGCCAAGAATTTAATTGAATCCGGCCGGGCTCAAAAAATCAAAGGAAAAGTCAAGTTCGTTTTTCAACCCGCCGAGGAAACCCTCAAAGGCGCACGGGCCATGATTGCAGCCGGCGTGCTGAAAAGGCCTGCAATGAACCGCATCCTGGCATGCCATATGTGGACGGAAGGCCGGGTCGGGCAGGTCGGGCTCTACAAGGGCCTCAGTCATGCAGCGACGGATTTTTTTAACTTAACCATTTACGGCAAAAGTTCGCATGGCGCCCGTCCCCATAAAGGGATCGATCCGATAGTAGCCGGAGCGCACTTTGTAACTGCCCTGCAGACCATTGTCAGCCGAAACATTGATCCGATCGATACCGGGGTGGTAACGATCGGCAAATTTGCGGGCGGCACGGTTGCCAACATTATTCCGGATAAGGTTGAACTGCAGGGGACGCTGCGCGCATTCACCGGCGCGGGTCGGGAGCTGATCATCACCCGGCTCAAGGAAATCATCGCCGGGTTGAAAACAACTTTCCGGGTGGAGACGGCATTTGAATTCATCGAAGGCGTCGCCGCCTGCAACAACACTGCAGAGGTTTCCGAAGCCCTCCATGCGGCTGCGGTCAAGGTGGTTGGTAAAAAAAATGTTTCCTTTATCAGCCGCTGCACTGGCGGCGAAGATTTTGCCCTGTTTACCGGCCGAATACCCGGCGCCCTGATGCGTCTGGGATGCTTGAATCCGGCCAAGGGCTTCATCCATCCGTTGCACTCTTCCCGGTTCGACATAGATGAAAGTGTGCTGCCAATCGGCGTTGAAATTATTTCGCAGGCCGTGGTGGATTATCTGGGCTGAAAATACTTCACAACCATTAAAGGTATTTCCGGAAAATCAAAGCGATGGTCGGAACGGCGCATAGGGCCAGCGCCACGCCGGTAAATGCGAGATTGATTCCGTATACATCGATCAAATATCCGATCAGGGGGGTGGTTATGCCGGCGATTTCCTCACCTATCAGGTAATAGATCCCCATTACCGTTGTCCGCCGGCCTACCGGAACCACATCGGCAATCAGGGACAACATGCTCGGCATCCGGACGCTCATGGTCATCCCGTAAAGCGGCAGCAATACAAGCAGAAATATGCCGTATGGAACCATGGTGACTGCAAGGAGCAGGGGTCCGGAAAAAGAAAGGGAGAACAGGATTACTTTTTTACGTCCAAACCGGTCCGACAGGATCCCCCCCAGCGGTGAACCGATAATTCCGGAACCGGCTATCAGGCTGATCACCAGCCCTGCCAGTTGAGGGGATATGCCGTGGCGATCCACCATAAAAAGCGGCAGATAGGATCTTACTCCCGAGGAAAAGAGCTGAATCGTAACCGATAAAAATGCAATAATTCCTAGGGCATATACGATCTGTGTCCAGGTTTTCGACTGCTGCCCGCTGCCGCTGGATTCCTTGTCCAACCCCTTTTCCTGCAGCTCTTCAACATCTCCTTTGGTTTCACGGGTTGTTAAGAGCAGGGTGATCCCCACCAGGAGGGACGGAAATGCCAGTATGAAAAAAGGGGCTCGCCAGGTATTAAAGAGATATGCGACTCCCAGGGCCATAACCGGCGTCAGAAAAAAGCTGGCGCTGCCGCCGATTTGATGAATCCCCAGCGCCCGTCCCCGTTTTTGAACAGGCAGGACCTGAGAAATAAAGGATGTGGCCGGTGCATGGTAAGTCGCGCCGATAAAGCCCATGACAATAAAAAAAGGAACCATCTGCCCAAAGGACCGGGTGAGGCTGACGCCGATTCCGGCCAGCGACAAAACGATCAAGCCCCAAATAATGACCAGACGGCTGCTGAATCGATCGGCAAGCATGGCCATAGGAAGTTGTCCGATTCCGTAAGCAATGGTATAACATGATACCAGCAGTCCCGACTGAAAGTAGTTCAGCCCCAGGCTTTCCCGCATCAAGGGAAGGAGCGGAATCAGGACCCCGGTGCAGACATGAAAACTGAAATGGGCCAGGGTAAATTGGGGGATAAGATATTTTTGAGCTGCCTGGGTCATTTTCGCAAACTTTACTTTCGGTTTATTTTTACTGTTTATCACCGATTTTCGCGCCGGTTTTAACCGACAATTTGTATAAAGTTTTATGACCTGTCCATCAGCTGAACTTAAGCTCCAAATCAACTCCATCAAGCCACGAAAGGGTTTGTGGTAAACT